>Ga0163161_10000007_pt1 | contig 301614 bp, 269 predicted proteins | sample S45metaG_FD_129847 | JGI IMG/M metagenome (GOLD analysis project Ga0163161, IMG submission 129847) | Switchgrass rhizosphere microbial communities from Kellogg Biological Station, Michigan, USA - S4-5 metaG | ecosystem: Host-associated > Plants > Roots > Rhizosphere > Soil | place: USA... | reverse complement strand
TAGAAAAATCTGTTTTTATCAGCGTTTTCGCTTTAGCGAATCAGTAAAATCAGCGTCTAATTTTGACGCGGATAAAACAGATTTACTTCGTAAAAACGCAGATAAAAACGGATTTGATTTGCAATAATTTTATTTTCTAAAAGCTTAACTTAATGGCATTGCCCGAAGCCTCGAGATGAAAACTGTCGGGTTTATTTTTAATAAAATACTACACAAAACTGTAACAAAATCAAAAAACACGTCTCTATAGTAAAAAAGTCATTGTAAAATCAACCTATACTTTTTATTATGAGAACCTTAAAACTAGTTTCATTACTTCTTAATCTCTTTTTACTTTCAAAAATAAATGCTCAAACTGCTTCGAATGATAGCATAAAATTCGATTATACAAAGATCTATTCACTTGCATTGGACGGAAATCCCAAACAGGCATTACCATTATTAGAAATTGATTCAACCAAAAAAATAGCTCAAAAAGACTTGAAATTCAAAACCAATTTTGAAAAGCGATTTAAATTTAAAGAAGACAAAAGCGATTTTTTGGAAACCCGAAAATCAAAAATAGACGAATTATTAAAAATTTACAGAGATTACTGGCGGTTCTCTTTCTTAAATAAAGAAAAGAGAACGGATACTCTGATTATGAAAAACGTTTCTAATCTCCTTAAAGCCAATCTTCCATCTGCAAAAAACTTAATGCTTAACGAGGATAGTATTAATGTTTATCAAAAAAAATACATCACTGATTTAGGCTACCATACCACAGGATTTGGAAAAACAGGAGCTTTGTATGATTTATTGGTTTGGAAAACAGAAAAAGATACCATCTACAAACTTAATTATGATGGAAAAGAAACTCCTGTCAAAGTTTTTTTTATGGATGATTTTGTAACCTTAGGCTGGGCCGAGTATGCTACTTTAGGACGATATTACCCTGCAGGCTGGGCAACTAAAGAAGCGTTATTCTGTGTGAAAAAATCATACGATTTAAAATCAGAAACCTTTAGAGTGAGTTATATTGGTCATGAGGGCAGGCACTTTGCCGATTACAAGTTATTTCCAAAATTAAAAGGCGTTGGCTCTGCCGATTTAGAATACAGGGGAAAATTAACCGAGTTGTCACTTTACTCTGAAGATGGACTGTATAAAAGAATACAGTTTTTTATTAATAATGGGAATTACGATAGCGAAAACGGACATTCGATTGCCGCTTTTTGTGTTATCAGGGATTTGTCGAGAGTAATATTTAATACTGACTTCGAAAAAAATATAGACAAATGGAAAACAATTCCAGCCAAAAAAATAAATGAAGCTGCAGCTAAAATTCTCGAAGAAAATACAAAAGCATTAGAAAAAATTCCGAACGTCGAAAAATTTATCAAGTAATAATTTACCATTCGTCGGTAATAATTGCTCAAAAAACAATATCCATTAGCAAAAAATAGTTTTTTCTTTACAAAAAACCGATTTTTTATAGTAAATTAGATGCTCTTATAATTACGTTTCTTTTTAGAATCGGTGTACAAATTCATTTTAAACATAGTAAAAATGATAGATTCAAAAATACCCGAAGGTCCACTAGCAGAAAAATGGAATAATTATAAAGCAAAAGCCAAGCTAGTAAATCCCGCCAACAGAAAAAAGTTAAACATTATCGTTGTTGGAACTGGTCTTGCGGGAGCTTCATGCGCTGCGTCACTTGCAGAGCAAGGGTATAATATCAAATCATTTTGTTTTCAGGATTCACCAAGAAGAGCGCATTCTGTAGCCGCTCAAGGCGGAGTTAACGCTGCAAAAAACTATAAAAACGACGGAGACAGTACTTTTAGAATGTTCTACGACACCATAAAAGGCGGCGATTTTAGATCTCGTGAAGCCAATGTTTACCGTCTTGCGGAATGTTCTGCGCATTTAATAGATCATGCCGTTGCACAAGGCGTTCCTTTTGCCAGAGAATATGCCGGGTATCTTAATAATCGATCCTTTGGAGGTGTTCAGGTTTCCAGAACTTTTTATGCCCGTGGACAAACGGGACAACAACTTTTGCTTGGCGCTTATCAGGCTTTATTACGCCAGGTTTCATTAGGAAAAGTAGCCATGCATACCCGCCACGAAATGCTGGAATTGGTCGTGATTGACGGAAAAGCAAAAGGTATAATCGCCCGAAATCTGGAAAGCGGAGAACTCGAACGTCATGTTGCCGATGCTGTTGTATTGGCTTCCGGAGGTTACGGAAAAGTATATTACTTGTCTACATTGGCAATGGGTTGTAACAGTTCGGCTATTTGGCGGGCGCACAAAAAAGGCGCTTATATGGCAGGCGTAAGCTGGATTCAGTTTCACCCTACTTCACTGCCACAACACGGCGAAAATCAATCTAAGTTGACTTTAATGTCGGAATCTTTGCGTAATGACGGACGAATCTGGGTCCCGAAAACCGCTAAAGACGACCGAAATCCAAATACAATTCCTGAAGAAGAACGTGATTATTATTTAGAACGCAAGTATCCTTCTTTTGGAAATCTTGCACCAAGAGACATTTCGTCGAGAGCTGCCAAAGAAAGAATTGATACCGGACATGGCGTTGGACCAATGAAAAACGCTATTTATCTGGACTTTTCGGATGCTATAAAAGCGCAGGGAAAAGATAAAATAGAAGCCAAATACAGCAATCTTTTCGCGATGTACGAGAAGATTACCGGAATCAATGCTTATAAAGAACCAATGCTAATCTCGCCATCAGCACATTTTACGATGGGCGGGCTATGGGTTGATTATGAATTAATGAGCACAATTCCGGGATTATTTGCCTTGGGAGAAGCCAACTTTGCAGATCATGGAGCAAACAGATTAGGCGCAAATTCATTGCTTCAGGCGTGTGTAGACGGTTATTTTATTGCACCTTATACAATTCCAAATTATTTGGCAGGCGAATTAAATACTCCAAAACCAACTATCAATCATCCTGCTTTTGACGAAGCCGAAACTTCGGTAAGAACACAACTAAATAAATTTTTAAATAGTAAAGGAACACTTTCAACCGATTATTTCCATAAAAAAATTGGAAGATTACTTTACGAAAAATGCGGACTCTCGAGAAGTAAAGAAAAACTGGAAGAAGCCTTAAACGAAATCAAATCACTAAAAGATTCTTTTGAAAAAGACCTTCTAATTACCGGAGACGATACACTAAACAGCGAACTCGAAAAAGCCGGACGTATTGCTGATTATATCGAATTGGCTGAATTAATGTGTCACGATGCCCTACAACGAGAGGAATCCTGCGGCGCACACTTTCGGGAAGAATACCAAACTATTGATGGTGAAGCGGTTCGAAACGATAAAGATTTTTGTTATGTTTCGGCTTGGGAATGGAAAGGAAAAACACAGAATCCTAGATTACACAAAGAACCTCTTGTATTCGAATCAGTCGAACTTGCTGTTAGAAGCTACAAATAATCAAAAGTTAAGAATATGAAACTATATCTTAAAATATGGCGACAGCACAATACTTCTTCCAAAGGAGAAATGGTAAATTATGAAATAGATAAAGTTTCTGAACACATGTCTTTTCTGGAAATGCTCGATCTTTTGAACGAATCTTTAATTCAGAAAAGAGAACGTGTAATAGAATTTGATCACGATTGCAGAGAAGGAATCTGTGGGCAATGCGGCGTTATGATTGACGGTAGAGCGCACGGACCTCTTAAGAATACCACAACTTGCCAGCTTCACATGAGAAGTTTTAAAGATGGAGATACTATTTATATTGAACCTTTTCGTGCCAAAGCATTTCCTGTTTTAAGAGATTTAAAAATTGATCGATCTGCTTTTGATTCCATTATTGAAGCGGGCGGTTTTATTAGTGCATCAACAGGTCAGGCGCCGGAAGCAAATACTATCCCAATATCTTACGAAACTGCCGAAGCTTCCTTTGATGCTGCGGCATGCATAGGATGCGGAGCTTGTGTAGCAACTTGCAAAAATGCCAGTGCAGCATTATTTGTAGGCGCAAAAATCACACATTTGGCTTTGCTTCCACAAGGAAAAATAGAAGCCTCAAAAAGGGTTTTAACCATGGTAAGTCAAATGGATGCTGAAGGTTTTGGAAACTGTTCAGATACAAGAGCTTGCGAAATTGAATGTCCACAAGGCATTTCGATTCTTTCTATAGCAAAAATGAACGCAGAATATACTAAAGCTTTGGTTTTTAGAAAATAATAAAAACATCATATTACATATTTATTTTAAACACATAGAGACATTGATATTGTACACTCAAAAAACGGCATTTCAATTAATAAAAATAAGCATAAAGCTCTTTATGAGAGAAATGCAGTTCTTTTTTGAAGCCTTTTTGCCCCACATTCGCTCTGTTTCTATGTGTTAAATAAATGTGCTTTTTAAAATGAATTTCCCGCAATCCTGATAACTATCTGGATTGCGGGAAATTTAAATTTTTTTAAAACTTTACCAAAAACTTTGCATCTTCGGGCCTTTGCAAGATTAAATTTTAGACTTTGTTCCTTAATGCCTTTGCGGCATAACTACAATGCAAAATAAGGCGTCAGAATATCTTCAAAATTATACAGTCCTTTTTGTTTATCCTCTAAATTTTCAGCAACAAAAACAACTCCGTTTCCAAATGCTTCTCGTGAAATCGATTCATGAATTAATCGAACCGTTTGATACGGAAATCCAAATATAACCTCATGTTTCCCTACGATTCCTCCTGCCCTGACCGAGTTTATATTGTCTTTATCAAGATCCAAAGCCTCTGCAATTTTAACCGCTGTTCCAGAAGTTCCCTGTTTCATTTTAAAATGCTCTTCATTGACTTCAATATCAACCCAAGGCGCAATCTTTTTTAGAAATTTAGCAGCAAAAAGTAAATAGTTCACTCCCAAAGTTATATTTGGAGACCAAAATACGGTTGTTTTATGCGCTAGTTTCTTTAATAACTGAAGTTCTTTATCTTTGTAATGCGAGATTGCCGAAATAATTTTAACCTTTCGCTGCGCTGCAATTTCTCCATAAGTATAAATTCCTTCGTTTGACGAGAAATCAATAATTACATCGACGGGATGTTTATCCAGTAATTCTTCCATGGTAGTTTTGGAACTAGAGTAAATTAATCCCGGTTTGTCTGACTGGATTCCAAAAAATTCCGAAACTGATCTGTGTTCTAAAACAGTACTTTGTCTTAAAACCCATTCCAGGCAAAATTTATTGTTTTCAAGTAGTATTGATGCTACTGATTTTCCAGTTTTTCCGAATCCGATTAGTCCTATTTTCATAATTTATTTTTTTATTGAGCAGTGTGCTCGTTAATAGAAATTGGCATATTTGAAGTTAATGCCAAATCAAAAATTTAATTATTATCTAAGTCGATAATTATCCTCTATTAGTAAAAATAGGAATATTATAACAGGTTTACGAACTAAAACCGAGATATATAACAAAAATAAGTCTATTTAACAGGAATAATATTGTGAAAGTTTTTTTTCTTTAATCACAAAATTAGGAAAGGATAAATTGTTTTTGCTGCAAAGTCGCAAAGACGCAAAATTAATTATATCTTCTTTCAATGAATCAAATAAAAACTTTGTGACTCTGCGCCTTTGCGAGATTAATTTTTAAGCTTTCTTGACTTAGCAACAAGAATTGCACTCAAAGTCGCTAAGGCGCCAAGTTTTAAAACGCAAAATAAAAACTTTACGGCTCTGCGCTTTTGCGAGATTAATTTTCAAAATCAAATAAAAATTTCCGATTAATACTACAGATATTTTCCGCTTAATATATTCAAAAAAAATAGATACAAAAAAGCAGATGTAAATGTACAACTTAACATATTTTCAGTAGTTTTACGACCTGATTGTCCCAAACAAAATCAGTAAATAATGGCCTACAATAATAAAGAATTAGTACGTTTTTTAGACGCGCAAAATAAATTATACCTATCGGCACTTTCCGAAATTAAAAAAGGAAAAAAAGAATCTCCATGGATGTGGTTCATTTTTCCTCAGATAAAAGGGCTTGGTTCTTGCGATACCTCAAAATTTTACGAAATTAAAAATGCTGACGAAGCAATTGCTTTTTTAGAACATCCAATTCTGGGGAAACATCTTCTGGAAATTACAGCCGAATTAATCAAAACAGATGAAAAAACTGCTGAAGATATTTTCGGGAATCCTGACAATGAAAAACTGCAATCCTGTATGACTTTATTTGCCAGTATCCAGAATTCAGAACCTATATTTGAAGAAGTATTAGATAAATATTTTGATGGCTCTTCTGATTTTCATACGTTGCAATTGTTGTACAGTAATTTTTAGGTTGTTTTAATTTTTTCAAATCAAAAATCTAAAATAATATCCAATTTTAGTGTATTTCTAAATAAGATATCTATATTTGCAACAAAGTTGCGTTATATCAAAAGCTGTAAAGTCCGCGATACATAAGGATTTCCAAACAAGAATGAAAAAGAAAATTGTCTTAATTAATCTTTTTATGTCTGTTACCGTATTGTTCGCAATGCTGTTTCAGACGATACATTCTTACGAACATGTTTACAAGCAATTAACCGAAAAACATTGTACTCATCATTCTGTTGATGGGCAAAAACAAATCACACACAGCCATTCTGTAGAGAATAATTGTCACGTTTGTCACTTTGCGTTTAGTACATTTATTCCAAATTCATTTCAGGCTTTATCTTTTCATAAAGTCACTATTGCAACTTCTTATGTATTCTATTATACAAAAGTTGCTTCAAACTTCTTTAAAGGCAGTCTTTTTGCCCTTAGAGCACCACCTTCAATCGTTTAGTTTACTACATTTTTATTCGAAGAATTAAGAATATCTCACATGGATCGACAGCACAATGTTAAGCCATAAAGATTAGACATTTGTATTATTTAGAACAAAGGAAGAAAGAATCCAAATTGCTTATTTTGAAATTTTATCCCATTTCAATCATAGCCCAAAGTTTCAACCTTGGAACAGCTGTTGATTGATAATGAAATGTCATAATAAATACATTAAATTAAATCCAATTCAATAATTAAATACGTTCCAACGGTTGAAACCATTGGCTATGTCGCAATATAGTATTGAGATTGGTTATTTCTTGCTAATTTATTTAAAGGAGAGATCCCTATTCTTCACATTCCAATAGAAATTTTTCTACTAAAACAGTAGTAAACTATCCATTCCCCACATTCAAATCCCAAAACCGTCACTAATTCCAGGCTCAAAACCGAAACTGAGACTAAAAACGGTGACTGCGACGGAAAACGGAAAAAACTAAAAAAAATCACCCCAATAACATAAAAACTATGCTTATAGCTGAAAATCTGACGAAAAAATACGGCGATTACGTTGCCCTTAACAAACTGAATTTAACCATTAAAAAGGGCGAAATCTTTGCACTTTTAGGTCAAAATGGCGCCGGAAAAACCACTACAATTAATCTCTTTTTAGGGTTTATAGAACCAACCGGCGGAGAACTAAAAATCAATAACATTTCGGTTATAGAAAATGCACAGGAAACCAAAAAATATGTCGCTTATATTCCTGAAACTGTAATGCTATACCCAAATCTTACGGGCTTAGAAAACCTGAAATTCTTCTCTTCTCTGGCGGGATTTAAATATTCTACAGGAGAACTGACTTATTTTCTTTCCAAAGCTGGTTTACAGGTTAAAGCACATGATCAAAATCTTGGCGGATACTCTAAAGGAATGCGTCAAAAAGTAGGCATTGCCATTGCCATTGCCAAAAAAGCCAAAGTATTATTGTTAGACGAACCCACAAGTGGTCTGGATCCTAAAGCTTCAAATGAATTCTCTCAAATCCTGAAAGAACTTTCGGCAGACGGAACGGCGATATTAATGGCAACTCATGATATTTTCAGAGCCAGAGAGGTCGCTTCACACATCGGAATAATGAAACAAGGAAACCTGGTAACGGTTATTGAAGCTGACAAAATTTCGGCGAACGAACTTGAAAATCTGTATTTACAAACTGTATAAAAGGAAATGGCATTTTCTAATCCAACCCAAAAAATGAAACACTTAATTTTTTATATATTATTATTCAGCAGTTCACAATTTTTACAATCTCAAACGGTTAACAAAAAAACAAAAGATAGTATTGCTTCCGATTCTATTAAGCGAAATGAACTGCAAACCGTTGAAATCATTGGCCGTTCGACAAAAAAATACAACAGCGATTATTCTTTTGCAGCGACAAAAACTGCGGCGCTTAACAAAGATATTCCACAATCTATTTCAACTATCACTAAGGAATTAATTGCAGACAAAGGTGCTTTTTATCTTGCCGATGCCGTAAAAATGGCAAGCGGAGTAATTCCGGCAAGCTATTACAATCAATATACGATTCGTGGCATTAGTCAAAACGAAGAAGGTCAGATTGTAAACGGAATGCGAACACGCCAATATTACTTTCTACAGCCTTTGACTAATAATATTGAACGTGTCGAAGTTATCAAAGGTCCGTCGAGTGCCACATTTTCATCCGTAGATCCCGGCGGAAGTATCAATTTGGTTACTAAAAAACCTTTGGCAGTTGACCGAAAAGAAGTGAGTTTGAGCGTTGGAAGTTTTAGTACGCTACGCGGAACTTTAGATTTTACGGGACCTCTCAACGAATCTAAAACCCTGTTATACCGTGTAAATGGTGCCTATCAGGAAGCAAAATCATTCAGAGACTTAGTGAGTAATAAATCTTTTTTGATCTCTCCATCGTTCAGTTATATTCCGAATGAAAAAACTGCTATCAATACCGAATTAATTTTAAGCAACATGACCGGAACGCTTGATCGCGGACAGCCCATTTTTGGCGCTGTTGCCGGAGTTACGAATTTAAACCAAACGCCAATTAGCCTGAATCTTGGCGCTCCGAGTGATTTTTTTAAATCGAAAGAAATGATTCTGATGACGAATTTTGCTCATAAATTCAATTCTAAAATTGGTTTTAATGCGCAATACATGAAACAAACCTGGACCGAAAATCTTCAGGAACACAGGACTACAAATGCTTTTGCGGTTGATATGAACAATAAACCCGTTACAAGTCTGGCAATGATGCAATTTGTGCAACGTCAGCAATATTGGGACGTTGACAATCTGAGTACTTATTTTAATTTTGATTTAAAGACCGGAAAACTCAGACATAAATTACTGGCAGGCTACGATTTAAGCAGTTGGAACAAAACCAAAGGCGGTGGACAAAATGCAGCAAGAGGTTATTTACTAAAAGACGGAACTGTTGCGAGTACTTTTGTTCCGGCAAACGCCGCCAATTACCAAACTACAACTGTTGACGGCGTCGTTTTACCCAAACCCAATGTCAATTATTTTAATTTAAACAATCCCTCTTATAAGCTAACAAGTCCTGAAGATTATACACTAAATGTTAGAACAGCATTGCCATCGGCATTAACGACAACAAATGCTATTTACATTCAGGATCAGATTCAATGGGAAAAATTTACTTTTTTACTGGGTTTGAGAAACGAATGGTTTGAAGACATTACCAATTATGAATCAAACAATGAATTGAAGGTCAAAAAGACGGCTTTATTACCACGTGTGGGGCTTACTTATGCCATTAACAGCGAGATCAATGTTTATACCACTTATCTTGAGGGTTATCAACCGCAATCTAACACAGTGACTTTAATGCCGCAAACGGGAACTTTACCCGCCGGAAGTCTATTTGATCCGCTTGAAAGTAATTTGAAAGAAGTGGGATTAAAAGCGACTTTCTTCAATAACTCGATGAGTTTTAATGCAGCAGTTTACGAAATCAATCAGCGCAATATTTTGATGAATGCTAATGATCCTGCAAATCCGGATTTATTGGTCACAAGAGGCGCTGAAAGAAGTCGTGGTTTTGAGTGCGATTTAGCGGGTTATATCACCGCCGACTGGCAAATAAACGTTTCCTACAGTTATATCGATGCCACAATTACAAACGATCGTGATCCGACGTTAATTGGTGCCAGAAAACAAAATACACCAAAAAACAGCGCCAATTTATGGACACGCTACAACTTCAACTCAGATTCGGCTCTAAAAGATTTGGGAGTTGGTTTCGGAATGCAATATCAAAGCAGTAAAGTACCTTGGTTTACAAGAGCTTTCACACTTCCTGATTTTACTGTTTTTGATGCCGCTTTATATTACAAACCCAACAAAAGCAACATGCAAGTTGCACTTAATGCGGGCAATTTATTCAATAAAACCTATTGGTTGGGTGCGCAAAATTACTTGCGATTGTTTCCCGGAGCTCCCCGAAATTATAGCCTTACCGTAACTTATAAATTCTAATTGGTATGAAATCATTACACATAGAAATTTTAATCGCCAAACATCTCAGGAATTCTGTTTTTAAAAATACAGCTGTCTTTATTATCACGCTTTTTATTGGTTTGATTTTACTTTATGCAACCTTTTCAGGTTGGGAAAATTATATGACTCAAAACCAAACGAGCGAAAAATACCAACATGAATCCCGAAAAGACTGGCTTAATAATCCAGATAAAAACCCACACAGAATGGCTCATTACGGAAACTTTGCCTTTAGAAAAAGTGCCCCATTAAGTGTTTTTGAATTCGGAATGGAACCGTTTTTCGGGAATGCTATTTTTCTTGAAGCACACAAACAAAATACAGCCAATTTCTCTGAGGCCGGATTCTCGAATAGTATGCTTCGTTTTGGAGAAATCAGTATTGCGATGGTTTTACAGGTTTTATTGCCTTTATTGATCTTTTTCTTGGGATTTAATTCGGTCGCAGCCGAAAGGGAAAACGGAACCCTAAAACTACTTTTAAGCCAGGGAATCAATTGGAAACAGTTATTAATTGGTAAAACATTCGGAATCACTTCAGTGATTATGATGCTTTTTCTGCCAACGATATTGGTGCTTGTTTTTATATGGTTATTGCTTCAGAATTTTTCTGTTTCGGCAGATGAAACAATAAAAATGGTATTGTTTATTTTGTTTCATTTTATATATCTGATATTCTTTTGTGTCGTTGCCGTTTTAATTTCCGCTTCAAGCAAAACATCCAAAAAAGCCTTGATTTCATTGATTGGAATTTGGCTGGTTTTTACGATTATTCTGCCTAGAACCACTCAGGCAATTGGTGCTTACATTTATGAAACGCCGTCAAAAATACAATTCAACAGCGATATCGAAAAAGATATCCTGAAACAAGGTGATAGTCATAATCCAAATGATTTGCATTATAAAGCCATTAAAGATTCGTTATTGAGCGTTTACAAAGTCGATTCGGTGCAAAAACTTCCCTTTAATTATTCGGGTTTTATTATGACCGAAGGAGAGAAAATAAGTTCTAGAATATACAATCAGCATTTAGAAAACTTATTGAAGGTTTATGAAAAGCAAAACAGTTTTTCAAAAACAATTTCTTTTATAAATCCGTACATCGCCATAAAAAATTTATCGCTGGGATTGTCCAACACAGATTATGATTCATATATCGATTTCCAGAAACAAGCCGAAACTTATCGCTACACTATGGCACAAAAAATGAACGCTTTGCAGGTAAAATACATCAGTAATAATAAGCCAAAACCAACTGATAAACCTTTGACTATTGGCAAGGAACATTGGGCTGATTTAGCCGAATTTCATTATCAGCCTAAAGGAATTATCGATGTTCTAAAATCTGAGATTCTCTCTGTTATTTCTATTATTCTCTGGATTATTATGCTCTTTATACTTATTCGAATTGCAGCCAAAAACCTTAAAGCCATCTAATATGTTAACACTACTTTTTAAAAATTTCATTCGGTCAAAGGGAACCAAAATTGGACTGATATTCCTTTTAATAATCTGTTTCATAAGTTTATTAATCGGGCAGCAATTTCAACAGAAACAGCAAAACAATATTACTGAAGCTGCAATATATCAAAAAGAACATATTGCAAGAAATGCTGCCTTTCATAAAGACGAAATTGGACTTCTACTCTATTATATCAAATTTTCATTGGTCAATAAAACGCTTCCAATAAACAGCTTGTCAATTGGTCAGCGCGATATAAATCCGTCGATTCAAAGTGTTACGATTCGTGGTCTGGAAGCTCAGAAATACGACTCAGAACTCAATAATCCGAATAACCTTTTGTCCGGAAATCTTGACTTTAGTTTCGTATTGATCTATCTCTTTCCTCTTTTAATTATTGCTTTTTCGTATAATCTGGTTTCGGAAGAAAAAGAAAGTGGAACCTGGAAAATTGTCGCCACGCAAAGTCAAAACACTTTTTTATATATTCTTAAACTATTCAATATCCGAATTTTAAGTTTAATTACAGTATTAACGATTGTACTTGTTGCTGCCATTTTACTTTTAAAAATCCCATTTGACCAATCACTTCTAACGTTTTACATAATTGGTATTCTGTATATTCTTTTTTGGTTTGGTGCTTGCTTTTTTATTGTTTCCTTACAGAAAAACTCAAACTTCAATGCTGTTATTTTATTAACAATTTGGTTGTTCTTGATCATTATTTTGCCGGCAACAATCAATACTTATATTGTCAATAAATACCCAATTCCCGAGGCTTTAGAATTAACGGTGAAACAAAGAAATGCTTATCATGAAAAGTGGGACATGGATAAAAAAATTACAATGGATAAATTCTACCATAATTATCCACAATTTAAGCATTATCCTTTGCCAAACGTCGAATTCAGCTGGCTTTGGTATTATGCGATGCAACAAGCAGGAGACGACGATTCGGCAAGACAATCTCAGGAGTTAGAAAATAAACTGGAACAACGAAACAAAGCCAGTCAAAGGATTGCACAATTTATCCCAACATTACATGCTCAAATTCAACTAAATGAAATTGCCAAATCTGACTTAGGAAATCAGCTTTTATTCTTGAAAGAAACCAAGCTATTCCACGAAAAAATGCGTTTGTATTTCTATCCCAAAATATTTGATAATGCCCCTGTCGATAAACAAAACTGGACAAAATTTAAGGTCGAAACATTCAGTGATTCGTCACAAATAAACTTTGCAAAAGCTCTTTTACCATTATTAATTTTCAATATTTTATTAATTGGTTTTGGATGGATAAATTTCAAAAACAATAAACAAACATTCTAAGATTGTTATCTGTTTTCTTTACCATATAAGTGATATAAGTTCATGTAAAAAAAATTACATTACGCTTGACTTAAATCACTTATATGGTTTCTATTATATAAAAAAGTTAAAATATTTTTCATTTTAAATTTAATATCGTAATATTGCGATATTAAAATATAGCATAATGGGAGCAACTAAAACCGAACACTTTACGGATAAACAAAATCAGATAGCAACTATTGCCAAAGCATTAGGACATCCTGCGAGAATTGCTATTATTGAATACCTTTTGAAAGTCAATGAATGTATTTGTGGTGACATTGTAAACGAATTACCACTCGCACAACCTACGGTTTCTCAACATCTTAAAGAACTAAAAAATGCCGGACTTATAAAAGGAAATATCGAAGGAAATGCGATTTGTTATTGCATTAATGAAGAAACTTTTGATGTTTTAAAAGCATATTTCACCAATATTATTACTGTTACAAAAGATCAAAAATGTTGCTAAAGCATTTTTTTAATTTACTATATCGCAATATTGCATTATAACTATAAAATAAAAAACAATGAAACTATCAGACATTAAAAACATACTTCCAACGCTTGAAAACGTAGAATTTCAATTGGAAAACGGAACTTTTGTCCCTGAACACTTCCACGTTACAGAGGTTGGAATGAGTAGTAAGGATTTTATCGATTGTGGCGGTGTTATTCGTCACGAGAAAGTAGTAAACTTTCAGCTTTGGAATGCCAATGATTATGAGCATCGCTTAAAACCAGCCAAACTTTTACATATCATTAATCTTTCTGAGGAAAAGCTAAAAATTGAAGATCTCAATATTGAAGTTGAATATCAAAACGAAACCATTGGCAGATATGATTTAGAATTTAATGGCAAAAATTTCATCCTGAAAAGCAAAACTACAGCTTGTTTAGCCCAAGATGCCTGTGGGATTCCATCAGAAAAGCAGAAGATAAGCTTAACTCAACTACATACTGATTCAACAAACTCATGCTCACCAGGTTCAGGTTGTTGTTAATTATAATAGTAGAATCAAGAATTGAAATGTGTCGTTAGGCATGAAATGTTAATTTCTAATCGATTATAATGGCAATAGAAAATGTGCCTTTAGGCATTAAATGTTGGTAAAAAAATAAAACGGAATTAAATCCAGCGTGCCTTAGGTGCACAACAAGCATCGTTATGTTGCGTACCTACATTTAATACCTAACGGCACAACATAAAATCCATGAAACCTTGAATTACAACCTTCCAAACCTTGATTCGTCTATGTTCAACCTATTAATTAAATACAAAAAACCAATTATTATCACCACATCTGTTATTGTATTGCAGGTTATTTTTGGCTTTGATCCAAAGTTTTGCATTATCAATATCATTTGGTTATTCGTTTAAAATTATGAAAAAGAAAATTCTGGTGCTTTGCACCGGTAACAGTTGCAGAAGCCAAATTGCCGAGGCTTATTTGAGGTACTTTTTTGATGACAAAGCCGAAATTTACAGCGCCGGAGTTGAAACCCACGGCGTAAATCCCAGAGCAATTGCAACAATGAAAGAAGATGGGATTGATATTTCTAATCACACCTCAAATCATATTGATGAGTATCAAAATATCGATTTTGATCTTATAATTACTGTTTGTGACAATGCGAAAGAACGCTGTCCGTTTTTTCCATCAAAGGCTGAAAAACTGCATCACAATTTTCCGGATCCTGCTAAAGCAACAGGAACCGAAGAGGAAATTATGGAGGAATTTAGAAGCGTCAGACAAATCATAAAAGAATATTGTCGCACATTACAAATTTCTTAATTGTCGTTATATTAATTTTAAAAGCCTATTTCAAACAAATGAAATAGGCTTTTTATTAGAAAGTTTATCTTCCAAATTTCGTTTTATTTTAAAAGTTCCTTTAGCTCCTTTATTTTCAAACTAATTTTAGTTTGATATCCAGGATCTGTATTTAATTCAGCTGCTTTAGTATAACTCGCAATAGCATTTTTTATATCCTTATTTACCTCATATGCTTCTCCTAAACTGTCATAAACATTGCTTGATTTAGGATATTCTTTGGCATTCAAACTGAAAACCGAAACTGCTTCCGGCAATTTTTTATCCACGTATAAAAGTATATATCCAATTGTATTAAGATTTTCCTCTAAATTAACATTTGCATATTTTGAGTCTTTTTTCAAAGTATTAAATGTGTTTTTTAAGTCTGAAACATTCTCTTTTGCAGTCTTCAATAAAGTTTCATAAGCTATAAAACTATAATCAATAATATCATTATCAACAAAATAAGCAATACGGTTAACTATATTTTCGACATTAGCGTCGCTTCCTATACCGTTTGCCAGAAATATAATACTCAGATTATCTTTTGGGAAATTTCTGTAAGCTGCTCTTCTTCCACCGGAAAAACCATAAGATGTATGTCCGTTTATAACACGTTCATCCCAGCCAAAAGTAAATTTGTAATCTGTTTTGGTATACGGAAATAACTCCCACATAGTTTTTTTAGTTTTCTCACTAATAAGTTTATTTTGATTGAATTTATTATCCCATTCTATAAATTCATCCATAGTAATATTAATACCATTGCAACTGTTTAAATAACTTCCGTTATTTGAAAGTCCGATTTGCATCTTACCTCCAGAAAAATTATTATAGGGTGTAACTCTGTTCAAAATAATATCCCTGGAATCTGTAGAGAACAAAATCCCTTTGTTTGCAGCTTGACTTGCAAACTGATTTCCAATTATAAATGCTTCAATATCTTGTTTGCTAATCGTTTCAATAATTTTTTGAAGCAACCAAAAATTAGTTTGATTGTACTCATATTTTGCGCCTTTCTCAAACTGAATCGCATCGGCAAATACTTTTTCTCTGGCTTCTTTTTCCGGTAATTGTTCGTAATTTACAATATCCGGAAGTCCTGAAGAATGTGTCATTAAATGTTTAACCTGCACAGAATTCCAGGTTGAAGGTAAATCCGGAAGGTATTTTGAAATAGGATCTTCTAATGCTAATTTATTTTGCTCGATTAATTGAAAAGCTCCGGTAACAATAATCACTTTTGTCAGGGAATAAATTCTAAAAACAGATTTATCAGATACTGGAACATCATTCTCAATGTTTGCTTTTCCGTAATTATTTCTGTGGATAATTTTACCGTTTTGAATCACTGCTACGGCAATTCCCGGCATATTATATTTTCCAACAACCTCAGATAAATACTGATCAATTTGTGTGTTTATAGTCTGTTTTGTCTTTGCTTTTTCCTGTCCGTTTGAAAGCGTAAAGGATAATAAGGCTGTAAGCGAAATAAATAATTTTAGCATATAAATTGGTTTTCAGTTAAAGACTCTTCTTTTTATTTTTTGTGACAGTTATTGATAACAATTATTGAAATCTTTCTAATAATGCATTAAATCATAGTATTTTGCCTTCAAAATGGTATAAATATAACCGAATTTCTTCATTGAAAAATTTATCTGCAAAACTTTTCTTCAGACCTTTTCCTAAATAATTTAAACTCTTCTTTTAAATATATATGTAGCTGACTAAAATCCCTAATAGAAATTACTTTATCCTGAAATTGTACAGCAAATTCAAAAAAATAAATCTATATTTTTTATATCTTTATTATTAAAAGTTCCTGAGAAGCGCAATATTTATAGCCAATACAACACATTCACTCAATTAGCTCCAGCGGAGCGTTATCTTTGTTTTTCTTTTGATTATTTAAATGTCACCCCGATGGACTTCTTTGAAAATGATTGAAATTTCTATAAATATAACGTCCCGATGGGACTTATTAAATACCTTTTTTACGCATACAAAATCTATCCCTAAGTGCAATGTGATTAAGTTAAGATATTTTAGATTGAAGATTAACGATTGCTGATTTTTGATTTAATGCTGGTAAATATATAAGATTGTCGATTTTACATTGTTTCAAACATCTGAAATCAAAAATCGTTAATCAAATTTCATAAATCATTTCATCGTTTCTTTCTTAACTTAATGACATTGCCCGAAGCGTCGGGACTATGTGTTAAAACTAATTACATCCAATACGTTTTCTCATAGTAATTCGTTATGCTTTCATTGAAGTATAAAATCGCTCGTGAATCATAATGCTAAGGGCTTTTTTTAAATTTGTTTGAAACGAAAAGAAGTCTTCACTTCTTATAAATAATACCACTATGAAGTTAGAACATATACAAATTCAAACCAACAATATTCTCGAAACTGCTGCATTTTATAAAGATATTCTGGAATTGCCTATTATAGAAAAAACGTCACAAACTGTTACCATTAAAGCGGGAGATTCGATCCTGAAGTTTACTGAAAATCCTGATTTTAATTCTATTTATCATTTTGCTTTTAATATTCCGGAGAACAAACTTGAGGAAGCTATAGAATGGTGCAAAAACAAAATAGACCTGCTGCTTATTGAAGATCAGCGTGTAATTGCTACTTTTGAAACCTGGAATTCCAACGCGGTTTATTTCTATGATAACAATGGGAATTTGCTGGAGTTTATTGCCAGACATGATCTTGATAATTTGCAAATAAAAGGATTCAGTTCTAAATCAATATTGAACATTAGCGAAATTGGTATCGTTAATGAAAATCCAATGGAATTAGGAGACCAATTAGTAGAAGATCATGATCTTGCTTTTTTTGCTAAAAATTTTAACAGCGAAAATTTTGCTGCTATTGGCGATGACGAAGGTTTGCTGATTATTGTGAAACCTTATAGAAATTGGTATCCAACACAAACACCTTCTAAAAGTAATAAAACAGAGGTTCGATTGGAAAATAACGGAACCAAAATTGAACTAAATTTTTAGTGTAAATTCTAATTTCTCAAAACTAAATATTTCCTATTTTTATAGAAAATCTTTTTCCCAATAAATAAAACTCCAAAAAATGCCATTTGTACGAATCAGTCTGCCGAAAAAACTTTCGTTGGAAACCAAAAACAATATTTCAGAAGCAATTCATCAATCATTAATCGAAGAATTTAATATTCCTAAGGATGATTATTTTCATGTCATTGAAGAACTCGAAACACATCAAATAAAATATCCCGAAAGTTATCTTGGAGTTTCACATTCTGAAGAAATTATTTATGTGCAGATTACTGCGGGACAAGGAAGAACTTTGGAACAAAAGAAAAAATTATACAATCAGATCGCTACCAAAATTTCTACGGCAACAGAAATCCTGATCAATAACGTTATTATTGTTTTATTAGAAAATAATGGTCTTGAAAACTGGTCTTTTGGTAATGGTGAAATTCAGGAATCGGCACATTTAAAAAAACTGTAAATCGCCGCTAAGCTGCGGCGATTGTTTAAAATTTCATTTTCTGGATTCTCACGGCATTTAATATTGCCAAAAGCGCCACGCCAACATCGGCAAAAACAGCTTCCCACATTGTGGCAAGTCCGCCTGCGCCCAGAATTAGAACAAATGCTTTGACTACAAATGCCAAAGTAATATTTTGCCAGACGATCTTTTTAGTTTGTTTACCAATGTTTATCGCCATTGGGATTTTACTTGGTTTATCGTCCTGAATTACAATATCGGCAGTTTCGATCGTGGCATCGCTTCCTAAACCTCCCATAGCAATCCCAACGGTGCTTAGAGCGATTACAGGCGCATCATTTACGCCATCGCCTACAAAGGCTACAGTTTCATTTTTGGCTTTAATCTCGTTTAATTTATTGACTTTATCTTCCGGCAATAAATCTCCAAAAGCATTTGAAATCCCTAGTTTATTAGCAACGAATTGTACGACATTGGTTTTATCACCGCTTAACATGGTTACTTTAACGCCTAAAGCTTTCAGTTTATTAACTGTTTCCTGTGCATCAGCTTTAATTTCATCAGCAATAGTCAGATATCCTGCAAACTTTTTATCGTAAGCAATTGCAATTGTGGTGTATACAACTGCATTTGGATCAACATTATACGCAATATTGAATTTATCCATCAATTTGAAATTCCCCACATGTAATTCCTTTTCATTAATCTCTGCTTTTAATCCGTGTCCGGAAATTTCTTCGACGTTTTTCAATTTTACCGAAGCATCAATTTTCCCCACATGATTGTGAATCGCTGTCGCCACAGGATGCGTACTCTGACTTTCGAGAACATTAACCAGTTTCAGGATTTCGTCTTTGTCAAAATTATCTCCAATAATAACTTCCTGAACTTTAAAAACGCCTTCGGTCATGGTTCCTGTTTTATCCATCACCACATTCTGAATCGTAGAAATACTATCTAAAAAGTTACTTCCTTTAAAGAGGATTCCATTTTTACTCGCAGCGCCAATTCCGCCAAAATAACCCAACGGAATACTAATTACCAGCGCACAAGGACATGAAATTACCAGGAAAACCAAAGCTCTGTACAACCAATCGCTAAAGACGTAATTATCTACAAAAAGCATTGGTAACAAGCAAATTGCAATTGCCAGATAAACTACAATTGGGGTGTAAATCTTGGCAAATTTTCGAATAAACAATTCCGCCGGAGCTTTTTTGGTCGTGGCATTTTGTACCATTTCCAGAATTTTAGAAAGCTTACTATCATTATAAGCCGTCGTTACTTTTACCTGCGCAATAGTGTTTCCGTTAATCATTCCCGCCAAAACAGTTTCGCCTTTTACCTTAGTATCCGGTTTGCTCTCTCCCGTAAGTGCCGCAGTATTAAAAGAAGCAGTATCTGACAATAATTCGCCGTCTAAACCTAGTTTTTCTCCCGCTTTAAGCTGAATTATTGATCCTATCTTAGCATCAACAGCTTTAATTTTTGTTGCGACATTATTTTCTAAAATATTAACCTCATCCGGTCTTTGATCCAGTAAGCTTTTAATGTTCGATTTTGCCCTGCTAACCGCCAATCCCTGAAAGTTTTCGCCAATAGTATAAAACAACATTACGGCAACGCCCTCAGGATATTCACCAATTGCAAATGCTCCGATTGTAGCAATACACATCAGGAAAAATTCAGAAAAAACATCACCTTTTATAATGCTTTCATACGCTTCTTTAAGAACCGGAATTCCAACCGGTAAATAAGCAATAACATACCAGGCAATTCTAACGTAACCCGAAAACCAGGTTTGTGGAAAATAATTGTCAAACCCAATCCCAATAAGTAATAAAGCAAAGGAAATTATAGCCGGCAAAAACATTTGAAACAAACTGCCTTCTGCGCCGTGATCGTGGTCGTGATCGTGTCCGTCATTTTCAGAATGGCTATGATCTTCATGCGCTGAACAACATCCTGATTGGTTAACTTTCTTTTTAATTACTTTTTCTTTTATATGTTGATGTTCCATAGGAAAGTCTCAGATTGAAAATTTATTTAAATATGCTCTAAATTTAAGGATTTTGTCGCAATTGTTTCTATGTAAAATTATTTAATCTCGCGAAGTCGCAGAGTCACAAAGTTTTTATTGCGTTACGCCTTCTTTTTAAGTTTCAAAAGATTAAAAACTTAAAAAGCAATCTAAAAACAAAGCTTTGCGAATCTGCAACTTTGCGAGAAAATTTCACACCAACTTAAAAAAAAACTTAGCGCCTTTGCGCCTTCGCGGCAAAAACTAATGACTATGCTCTCCTCCACCTTTCATTGCTGATAACAAATAAAAAGCACCTTTTGTTACAATTTTAGCATTCGCATCAATTCGATCCACAAACTTCACTTCGGTAAAACCTAAATCTGTTGTGCCCGGAATCACTTCAATGGCTTTAAAGTGAATTTCTTTTTCATGTGGTGTTCCTTTTTCTGTTTCTTTTTCTTCGTGTTTATCTGCATGTTCGTCTTCTTCAACAAAAACAAAGTATTTATCGGCATTTCGAACGACAGCATCTTTTGGTAAAGCCGGAACTGTAGTATTGGTAATGTTGATATTCGCCGAAACATACATTCCCGGAATCAGTCCTTTTGCATCTTCCGACTCTATTTTGGCATGAACAGCAACAGTTTTACTTTCGTTAGAAAAGGATTTATTGATTCCGAATATTTTTCCTTTAATTGATTTATTGGATTGATTTGTAAGCACAAAATCAATTACTTGTCCAACCGAAATAGAACCCAAATCTTTCTCATAAACATTCAAATCTAAGTGCATTTGACTATTATCAACCACTTCAAACAATGCAACTCCGGTTTGTGCATAGGCGCCCTTTGCTATTTTAATATTCCCAACATAACCGCTGATTGGCGCTACAATTGGCACTAATGATGTACTGCCCTTTGTGCTCACATGCAATGCTCCTAATTTGTCTTTTGCAGCTTGTGCTCTGGCTCTTTCTGCTGCCAGTTTTGCTTTTACTTCCTGAAAAACTTTCCTTGGATTCACATTTTCATCACTCAAAGTCTTCTGACGATTGTATTCTAATTGCAAATATTCGATATTGGCTGTAGCCGAATGATATTCTTCCTGCATTTCGATAACTTCCAGATTCTGGATTGTTGCCAAAACCTTTCCTTTGTTGACAAAAGTCCCTTCCAAAACAAAAATATCTTTCACCGTTCCTCCTATTAAGGTCGAAACTTCGGCAGAATTTTGAGGAGGAACTGTCGTGTAACCATTGGCTTTTATGACTTTGTTGAGATTTCTGTTTTCAACAAACCCTGTTTCGATTCCAACTGTTTTGTATTGAGATTCGTTTAAAGCGATTTCTGTTTGTTCTTTTTCTTCTTCAGGCGCTTCCTCTGTTTTCTTTTGAGTACAAGACAATATTATAACCGCAAAGCACGCTAAGAGAGAAAAGCGCAAAGCACGCAAAGGAATTAAACTTTGTGAGAATCTTTGCTCCTTAAGCTTCGGGATTGCGGTTAAACTTTTATATATATTTTTCATTTTAATTGTTTTTGATAGTTGGAAATTGAAGTTCGATAGCACTTTGATTGTAGTTATGAGTCGCCTCTGTATATTGTTTTTTAATATCAATTGCCTGATTTAAAAAACTGATGTACGACCAATAACTCATATCGCCATTGGCATAACTTTTTTGCGCCGTATTGATAATCTGATCAGCGTATTGCAAGCCTTCTTTCTGATAATAATCTAATGCTTTTTGCTGTTTTTCGAAGTTATTTTGCAGTTCTTGCTTTTGCAGATTTAGCGTTAGTTTATTTTTATCCAATGCCAATTGCGATTGCGAAATACTAATCTCAGATGCCTTGGCTTTCGCCGAATTTACGCCTCCAAACAACGGAATTTGCAATCCCGCCGTGAAACCCTGAAACAAAGATTCAGTGTTGATTGTTTGAGCAAAATAACCCAATCCCAGTTTGGGTGTTCGCATTGCTTTGTGCGTGTTCGCTTCTTTTTGATATACCGAAATTTGCTGTTGGTAATAATCCGTCATTAAGCCTTCTGCCAGCGAATTTCCATCTTCTTTTATAATTGAATATTCCAAAGATGTTTTTTCGTCCGGAACTATATTTTCATCCGTTTGAACAAAAAACTGCAATTGCTTTTGATAAATTGCCAAGTCATAATCCAATTGTGCCTTTTGCGTTTCGATTTCTTTTACTTTCGCTTTAGCGCTAATCACTTCAATATTTCCGCTTTCTCCGGTTTTAAAACGAAGTTCAGCGTTCTTTAGAAATTTGGTATAAATATCATTCAATTCCGAGTTCAACTTCTGAATTGAAACTCCGTATAAATATTGATAATATGCTAATGTTACGGCTTTTTCAACTTCGTAAGAGGATAAAGCTTTTCGTTTTTCGGCTAGTTTCACCAGTTCTTCCTGCAATTGGCGATTGGCTTTGGTGATATTCCCAATTGGAAAAAACTGCTGAATCGAAACATTATGATCAAAATCGGCACTATTGAATTGTCCGCCCTGATATTGCACTTGCAATGGATCTGCCTGAAATGCGGTCTTTTTTAGAACGGTTTGTTTTTCGATTTCTTTATCGGCGATTTTTAAGTCGATGTTGTTTGATTTGGCAAGTTCTATTGCTTTTTCCAGACTTATTTTTTCTTGTGCCTGCGAAATTGTGCTAACCAACAGGAACGTGATTAACCATAAAGTTTTATGGGCCAATTGAAGCTTATTTAACCGCAATCCCGAAGCTTCGGGAGCAAAGATTTTCGCAAAGTTCGCAAAGGGGTTTGTGTTTAAATTATATCTTGTGTCTTTCATCTTGTCTCTTTTTAATTTTCTTGGCGTTCTTCGCGTAAATCTTCGCGCTCTTTGCGGTTAACTCCTCGCTCCAATAACAAATACAGGATTGGTAAAACGATTAACGTCAATAAAGTTGCTGAGGCTAATCCGCCAATTACTACGGTTGCGAGAGGTTTTTGCACTTCTGCTCCACCGCTTGTTGATAATGCCATTGGTAAAAATCCAAGCGAGGCTACGGCTGCGGTCATTAAAACGGGACGTAATCTGGTTTTAGTTCCAATTAAAACTCGTTGCAACGGATCTAGTATTCCTTCCGTTTTCAATTGATTGAAATACGAAATCAATACAATTCCGTTTAAAACTGCAATTCCGAATAAGGCAATAAAACCAATTCCTGCCGAAATACTAAACGGCATTCCACGCAACCAAAGTGCAAAAACACCACCAATTGCAGATAATGGAATTGCGGTAAATATCAATCCGGCTTGTTTGAAACTTTTAAAAGTGAAATAAAGCAGCACTAATATTAATCCCAATGCGATTGGCAACGCTATCGAAAGTCGTTTTGTTGCTTCGATCAGGTTTTCGAACTGCCCGCCATAAGTCACATAATAACCTGCCGGAAGTTTGAAGCTCTTGTCTAACTTCTGCTGAATTTCTTCAACAACACTTTTAATATCACGGCCGCGAACGTTTAATCCAATCGTGATTCGGCGTTTACCATCTTCACGGGTTACTTGTACTGGACCTTGCTCATAATCTACGGTTGCAACTTGCGAAAGCGGTACTTGTTGTCCGTTTGGTAACGGAATAAACAAATTGCTGACATCGGTAATATCGGCGCGATTATCCTGATTCATTCGTACTACAACATCAAATCGTTTACTTTCGTCGTAGATTTTACCAGCACTTTCGCCTGCAAATGACGAACGGATAATCTGGTTGATATCAGAAATATTCAATCCATATAAAGCGATTTTGTTGTAATCGTATTTAATTGTTATTTGCGGTAATCCTGTTACTTTATCGGCTTTTAAGTCGCCAATTCCTTCGATACCTTTAATTTTCGAAATTAATTCCTTCGCTTTAGCATCCAGAATTTCTAAATCATCACCAAAAATTTTGATCGCAATATCACTTCGGCTTCCGGTCATTAATTCGTTAAAACGCATTTGTATTGGCTGTGAAATCTCAATATTGGCGCCAGGAATTACTTCCATTTCTTCTTTCATGGCATTTGCCAGATCTTCCCAATTGTGATATTTCCCAGTCCATTCTTTTTTGTCTTTCAAAACAATAATCAAATCGCCGCTTTCAATAGGCATTGGATCGGTTGGAATTTCGCCACTTCCTATTTTGGTTACAATAGTTTTGATCTCGGGGAATTTGGCTTTTAAAATCTGTTCGTATTTCGTGGCAGTTTCCACCATCTGCGTAAGCGAACTTCCGGTCATAATTGTTGCATTTATTGCCAAATCGCCTTCTTCGATGGTTGGTATAAATTCTCCTCCCATATTATTAAATACAATTAACCCAAGCGCAAATAAACCTAATGAAATTCCTAAAACGATCTTTTTAAATTGTAACGCTTTTTCGAGAAACGGTGTATAAATGGACTCTAACCAAGCCATCATTCTGTCGCTGAAATTCTCTTTGTGTTCCGTATTTTTAGACAAGAACAACGCACTCATCATAGGTACATATGTCAACGAAAGTATAAATGCTCCTGCAACAGCAAAACCAACGGTCATCGCCATAGGTCTGAACATTTTTCCTTCGGTTCCTATTAAAGCGAGAATTGGCAGATACACAATCAGGATAATAATTTCGCCAAAAGCGGCACTATTCCTGATTTTTGAAGCTGAGTTGTAGACTTCAGTGTCCATTTCGCTTTGCGATAAATCTTTCTTGCGTTTCAGTTTTTGCAAATGATGCATGGTGGCTTCAACAATAATCACGGCTCCGTCGACAATAATTCCAAAATCGATTGCTCCTAAACTCATTAAGTTTCCGCTTACGCCAAAGGCATTCATCAAAATAATAGCAAAAAGCATCGCTAACGGAATAACAGATGCTACGATCAAACCGGCACGGAGATTTCCCAAAAATAAAATCAGGACGAATATTACGATTAGTGCACCTTCTAATAAGTTTTTTGTTATGGTTCCGATAGCGTTATCTACCAGCTTTCCTCTATCAATAAAAGCTTCAGCAACGACACCTTCCGGCAGACTTTTATTAATCTGAATCATTTTTTCATGAATTCTATTGACAACTGCGCTGGAATTTTCTCCTTTTAGCATCAAAACCATTCCTGAAACAATCTCCCCTTTCCCGTCTTTGGTCGAAGCTCCATAACGCAATGCAACGCCTTCGCGAACTTCGGCAACATCACGAACCAAAACTGGTGAACCATTTCGGTTTTTAACCACTACATTTCCCAGATCAGTGATTCCTTTTGCCATTCCCACGCCCCGAATAAAATAAGCCAGCTTATCTTTTTCGATATAAGCACCACCAGTATTTTGGTTGTTTTTTGCGAGTGCATCAAAAATTTCTGTAATTGTAACGCCAAGACTGTTTAGTGTATTTGGATTTACAGCAATTTCGTATTGCTTTAGTTTTCCACCCCAGGCACTAACTTCTGCAACGCCCTTAACACCTTGCAGTTGCGGAATAATAATCCAATCCTGAATGGTTCTTAGTTGTATGGCATCGTATTTATTTTCATAGCCTTTTTTGGCATAAACATCGTATTGATAAATTTCGCCTAAACCGGTTGTAATTGGCGCCAATTCCGGTGAACCTGCATAAGCTGGAATGTTCTCTTCGGCTTGTTTTAATCGTTGAAATATTTGTTCTCTTGCCCAGTAAATATCAACATCGTCTTCAAAAACAACGGTTACAACTGATAATCCAAAACGAGAAATACTGCGAAGTTCTATAATATTAGGAACTGTTTTTACAGCTTGTTCCAGCGGATATGTGATTAATTGCTCTACTTCCTGAGTTGCCAGTGTTGGTGCAGTTGTAATAATCTGTACCTGATTGTTGGTAATATCCGGCAATGCATCAAGCGGCAATTGTTTGACAGAATAGCTTCCCCAAGCTATTAAAATAAGGGTAAATAGTAGTATAACGAATTTGTTCTTTATACTAAACTGTATGATTTTATCTAACATTTTAATGGTATAATGATGTGAGAAATCAGGCAAAGTACTGCCTGTTTAAATACTGTGGAAAATCCACAATGCTCTAACCCAAATCCCGAAATATCGGGGCGGGCATCATTATGCTATTTGAGGGGGTTGCCAAATACTTCCGTAGAAACTGGAAGCAAAAACTGAATTATAATTGGGTAACTGAATTGAAATGATAGGATTAACTACAGAAAAATCAAAAGTTACAGTAGTTTGGTAACTTAAAACCTGTGCACCACAACAATTGCAAGCGCAAAATGGTGAACACAAATCATTGTCTTTATCGTGTGAATGGTTGTCTTCTGATGAAAACTGGGCAGTTTTATGAGCAGCACTATTTACTTCCATATCTGCACAGGGCATATTTGAAAGTGCCATTAAATAAACTGATAATATAATTGTTATCCATTTCACGGTACAAAAATACTATTTATTTTGATTCAAAAACTTAAAAATTTCAGAAATGATGTTCCTCAAAAAGAATAAATGCCTTACAAATCCAATTGAAATTTTTTCGTAAAAAATGCGCACTTTCTTGAAAATTATTGCAACTGGTAAGAAAATTTACTTAACTTTAACACTAATTAACATATATTCCAAAATAAAACACCTTTCCATTTTCAATCCAATTTACTGAAACACAAAAGATAAGAAGACATTTCTTTAAGAATACATTAGTACCCATTTATTTTAAGCAGTCCTATATTAATTAATTTTATAATACTACAAAATCAATGAAATTCAATACACTAATATTAGCCTTATTATTCTTTAGCATGCCTATTTTTGCACAGGTTTATACTGATAAAATCGTAGGTCAAAAAAATCAGCTTCTTAAAGATAGTCTTAAAATCGAAAATTACCCCTACGCATTACCAATTTGGGGAGAAAAAGTAGCCCAAAAAGGATATAACTTACCTTATTCTGCAGGTCTTTCCGTAAATTACTTTTGGCAAGATTCTGAGATCATCATCAATGACTTGGAAGTAGGTTTTAATAACGGTCCTATGTATAATCTGGACGAAATTGTTCGTTTTGATAAATCTTCTGTAGAAGCTGGGGCTTTGACGATCAGACCTGATATTTGGCTGCTTCCTTTTTTGAATGTATACGGGATTTTTGGAAAAGCAAATACTGCAACCAAAATTAATGCAGGAATTTGGGTTCCTGATGCTGATAATAATTGGTCGCAAGTAGCTAGTTTTAATACTAAAGCAAATTTTAATGCTACTACATTCGGACTCGGATTAACGCCAACCATAGGTATTGGCGGCGGCTGGTTTGCCCTCGATATGAATATGACCTGGACTGATATTAGTTCACTTGACAAACCTGCTTTCTCTTATGTTTTTGGTCCAAGACTGGGAAAAACTTTTAAATTGCGTAAACCCGAAAGAAATATTGCGCTTTGGGTTGGTGGCTTTAGAGTCCATATTTCCGGAGATACCAATGGAAATATTGCAATGTCAGACGTATTTGATTTATCAAATGCTCAGCAAAAAGTTGACGAAGGATTGACAAAAGTATCTGACAATCAAACCAAAGTTAACAATTGGTGGGATGGTTTAACGCCCGCACAACAAGCAAATCCTATAAATGTTGCTAAACATAATACTGCAAACCGCGCACTCGAAAAAGCCGGAACTTTCTTAACGTCTTTAGATGGTGCTCTGAGTACGGCTGGAGATTCATCTGTTCAATATTCGCTTCAAAAAGCACCAAAAGATATGTGGAACTTCCTGATAGGATCTCAATTTCAATACAATAAACATATCATGTTTCGTGCAGAAGTTGGATTTTTAGGTAGTCGTACACAAGTTTTAGGTGGTCTTCAGTATCGTTTTGGACTTTAAACCCAACTATATGAAAAAAGGTTTATTATTGCTTATCGCATTGTTTTGCTTTGCTCCTGCTCAATCGCAAGTTTTAATTTCCCTTATTTTTGGAGATAAACTTAATTCTCCATTTTTAGAATTTGGTTTAGAAGGCGGTGTCAATTTTTCTACAATTTCCGGTTTGGATACTTCAGGTACAGAACCTGGATTTAATCTTGGTTTTTACTTTGATATTCGGTCTAAAAAAAATCCAGCATGGATGATTAATACCGGAGTTATCGTAAAATCACCAATGGGAGCGCACGGTTTACTGGTATATTCCTTAAATGATGAAAATCTGGATAATACGTTTGCCAATGGAAGCGTGAATCGCGAAATACGTTATTTTAATGTTCCTATTTTAATTAAATATCAATTCAAAAACAGAATATATCTCAAAACCGGACCTCAATTTGGTTTGTTGGCGAAAGCTTTTGACGAATTCAAGCAAGAATACAATAAAGATGATGTGGTTTACAAAAAAAATATTCGCGATCAAATTCGTGTTATTGATGCGGGAGTAGCTCTTGGAGCCGGTTATCATATGAATGTTGGAAATGGTTTGAATGTTACGATTCAATATTACTATGGTTTGGTTCCTGTAATGAAAGGTGACGGTCCAAATGTCTATAACAGATCTTTGTATGTAACAGCAGGAATCCCTATTGGGAAAGGAAAAGCGGCACAAAGAAGGGCTGAAAAAGAAGCGGAACTTAATAAAGTGATTCTTCCTGAAGATGAAAAACCAAAAACTAAATAATAATTATAAATAAAAATCCATACTACGCAACAAAACGATAACTGTTGTGTACCTACGGCACACTAATATTTATCTTAATTCTTGCCTTCTACCAATATATAGTGCCTAAAGGCACATTGGCAAGAAATTTTACTTGTGCCTTTAGGCACTAAATGTTGGCAGCAACATTGATCGAAATAATAAATTGTAACAATTCTTCATTGTTTAAAACGAAATCTGGAGTTGTGTTCTGAATGGCGTTATTGGGCATAAAAGGCATATCTGCAGATTCAGGATTTTGAACGACAATCGTTCCTCCCGAAGCTTTGATGGCTTTTAAACCATAAGTTCCGTCAGTATTAGAGCCCGATAATAAAATACCTACTAAAGATTCTCCATAAACTTCTGCCGCAGATTCAAACGAAACATCAATGCTTGGCCGACTATAGTTTACTTTTTCTGAAGTATCCAGAGAAAGTGTTTCATTTTTTTCGAATAATAAATGATAGTTGGAAGGCGCGACATAAATAAATCCGGATTTAAGCGGCACTTTATCTTCCAGAGGTTTAACAGCAACACTTGCTTTAAAAGCAATGAGATCTTCCAGCGTTTGATCATCGGTACTTTTTCGATGCAGCACAATTACAAGTGCAAAATTATTCAATTTATCAATTTCCGGCAAGATTTGCATTAACGCATTCAAACTTCCCGCAGATCCGCCAATGATAACAACTTTACAGTTTGATATTATTTTATTTTCCTCCATATTTTCGCTTTGTCCAACTGTTTGTATTTACCTGAATCAATCGAATATTTGATAGTTTCTTTAGTTCCCAGGGCTAAAAACCCTAAAACAGCCAAACTTTCATCAAATAAATTAATGACTCTTTTTTGAAGATCATTATCAAAATAAATTAAAACATTGCGGCATAAAATCAAATCAAATTCATTAAAAGAAGTATCAGAAACCAGATTATGCTGTGAGAAAACCATCTTTTCGCCCAGTTCTTCATTAAACTTGGCAATACCGTAATTGGCAATATAATAGCTCGAGAAATCTTCCTGTCCGCCCGCATCACGATAATTTTCTGAGTATTCTTTCATCATCCGTAAAGGGAAAATTCCTTTTTTGGCAGTTTCTAAAACTGTCGCATTTATATCTGTCGCATAAATTAACGATTTATGAAGCAATCCGGCTTCTTTGAGCATTATTGCCATCGAATATACTTCTTCGCCCGTAGAACAGCCTGCGTGCCACAATCTGATGAAAGGTTTTGTACCCAATAAAGGCAAAATTTCATTGCGAACAACGGCATAAAAAGCAGGATCACGAAACATTTCTGTCACATTTACCGTGATTTCATCTACCATTCTTTTATAATATTCCGGATCATAACGAACTTTGGAGAGAAATTCATGAAAGTGCTTAAATCCATCTAGCTGAATTACTCTGCTCACACGTCTTTTTAATGAAGCTCTGGAATAATTTCCAAAATCAAAACCATAATATTCATAAACATCATTAATAAGCGTTTCTAATTCGATATCCTCAATCATAATCCGTTCAAATTTTGCCTAAAATAAGCAGTAATTTATCTACATCTACCGGTTTCGAAATGTATTCGTCTGCTCCGGCTTCCAAACATTTTTCTTTATCGCCAACCATTGCCTGAGCGGTAACTGCTACAATAAATACCGATTCTCTTGACGGAATCTTTTTGATTAACGGAATGGCTTCGTAACCATCCATTTCAGGCATCATCATATCGATCAAAACGCCATCGATAACTGCATCTGATTCTAATAATTTCAAAGCTTCTTCGGCACTTAAACAAGACAAACAATCGTATGATTTTGCACGTAAAGTGTTTTCTAAAGCAAAAATATTTCTAGAATCATCATCAATAATTAAGAGTCTTTTTTTATTCATTTTCGTCTACTTTTTAAAATTAAGTTTGTTTTATTATGAGTTATTGTTGTTGTTTTTCGCCACGAATTGCACTAATTGTCACTAATTAATTGTTTACTGAATTCTTTTTTTGCCACAGATTTCAAAGATTCAAAGGATTTTTTTTCAATTAATATAAACAAAATCCTATCCTGTAATCTATAGTCTACAATCTTGCTTCTAAAGTCTTGCCTCTATAATCTTCCCTCCATAATCCATAATCCATAATCCATAATCCATAATCTAAAGTCTAAAGTCTACAATCTTGCTTCTAAAGTCTTGCCTCTATAATCTTGCCTCTATAATCTTTCATCTCTCCTCTAAATCTTATCATAAAGCCACACTCGCAGTAACGACAGCAGCTGGTCAATATCGACAGGTTTTGTAATATAATCCGAAGCTCCGGCTTTGATGCATTTCTCCCTGTCTCCCGTCATTGCTTTTGCAGTAACGGCAATTACCGGTAAATTCAGGAATTTCGGCATCATGCGTATCTTTTCGGCAGTTTCATAACCGTCCATATTAGGCATCATCATATCCAGCAAAACTACATCAGTGTCTGGATGTTCGTCCAGAATTTTAATAGCTTCTTTACCATCAAACGCAGTGATTACATTCATTTTAAAAACTTCTAAAGCTTTTGTCAAAGAATAAATATTACGTACATCATCATCTACAATCAGGACTTTTTTCTCGTGTAGAATATTGTTTAGTAAATTTAGTTTTTTATAACTTTCCTTTTTGTCCTTTCCGTCTTTTTTATCTTCTACTAAATGAAGAAAAAGCGAAACTTCATCCAGCATTCTTTGGTACGAATGAGCTGTTTTTACGATAATAGAATCCGCATATTTCTTAATTTTCACTTCTTCTTTCAAGGACAAACTCTTTCCTGTAAAAACAATTACCGGAAGATTCTCTAATCCCGGGCTTTTCTTAACGCCGTCCAGAATCGCATACGCATGTTTATCCGGAATTCCCATATCGAGAATCACACAATCTACTTCTGTCTTGTTCAAAGCCTGTAAACCATCAGAAACTTCACTTTTTATCTCCGAATTTATATTATAGTTTTCTAAGAAAAAGGCTAATGCTTTGGCATGTTTTGGATTGTCTTCGATGATTAAAACTTTTTGTGCTTCTTTATTTATAATGTGTTCAATTCTCAAAAACACATCCGGAATTTTGTCAAAAGCAACCGGTTTGTCTAAGAAATCTACGGCACCTTTCAATAAACTTTCTTGTTTTAGTTTGTGCGAAGACATAATATGAACCGGAATATGCTTGGTTTCGCTATGATTTTTCAATTCTTCCAGAACCTCCCAACCGCTTTTTATTGGCAATTCGATATCTAATAAAACGCCAACGGGTTTATACAGCAAAGTAAAGTTCAAAGCATAATCGCCACGCACGGAAACTACTCCTTTATAGCCTTTTTTTCTGGTAAAGGCTAAAAGTGATTTTGCAAAATTAATATCATCCTCTACAATCAAAATAACTTTATCGCCAGTGTTTATCGCATCCCTGTCGTCTTCTATTTCGTCAGGAATCGTTGCGCTTAAGTATTTGTTTTTTGTTGGAGTTTCTTTCTCTGCTTCTACTTCGGCAAATTCTGTTGGAGGAATTTTTTCGATATTCATCTTGTTAATCGCAGCTCCATAAACCGGAAGACATAGCGTAAACGTACTTCCTTCTTTGACTTTACTGTGCAGGATAATTTCTCCTCTAAGCAGTTTTGCCAACTCTCTACTAATTGACAATCCTAAGCCTGTTCCGCCATATTTACGTTTTGTAGAACCATCGGCTTGTTGAAAAGCTTCAAAAACCAAAGGCTGTTTGTCTAACGGAATTCCGATTCCCGTATCTTTTACAATAAAACAAATGATTTTATCATCGTCTGTATTAATCTTTATTTCTAAGCTTACCGTTCCTTTTTCTGTGAATTTAATCGCATTCGAAATCAGGTTTTTCAAAATTTGTTCCAGACGCATTTTGTCTGTTTTAATCACAATTGGTGCATCTTTAGAAATAATCTCAAACGTAATTCCTTTTTCTTTCGCCACCTGATTAAACAAATTCCACAACGTATCCGTGATTTCTTTAGTCGAAACATCTAAAAATTCAAGCTCCATTTTTCCGGCTTCAATTTTAGATAAATCCAAAATTTCATCAATTAATCCCAACAAACTATTTCCGGAACTCTGAATCACTTTTGCAAACTCGATTTCCTCATCGACCATACTTTTGTTATTATTTTCAGAAAGCAAACGACTCAAAAGCAAAATCGAATTTAAAGGCGTTCTTAATTCGTGCGACATATTCGCCAAAAACTCTGATTTATAACGGGTTGTAAGTTCTAAAGCTTCCGATTTCTTTTGTATTTCGTTGTTTTTTTCTTCTAATAAAATGCTTCTTTCAGATAACTCTTCATTGGTTTGCTCCAACTCTTCCTGCTGCACTCGAAGTTCCTCCTCAGAAGCCTGAAGTTTCTCTGTTTGCACTTCCAATTCGGCGTTAATAGCTTCTAATTCGGTGTGTTGCTGCTGAAGTTCTTCTGATTGCGATTTGGTTTCTTCCAATAATTCCAGTACCCGTTTTCTGTTTTGAGTAGATTTTATTGCAATTCCAATGTTATTTGAAACCGTTTTCAGAAACTCCAAATGCAAGTCCGAAAATCCGTAAATACTCGCCAATTCAAGCGCACCTTCAATTCTATTGTCAATCAACGGAACAGCCACAATATGCGTTGGTTTTATTTGTCCCAAAGCATAATTGATCTGAATATCGTCTGGAGATAAAGTCTTTAATTCTAATATTTTACCCGAGGTTATTGCTTGTCCTATTAAACCTTCACCTTTTTTAATTCTCTCGCGATTTTTACTCGGAATATAACTATATCCGCCAGAAACAGAAAGCTCATTATCTTCTAAAATATACAAAACTCCCGCGCTGCTATTGGTATATTGGCACACAAACTCGATTACATCTTTTGATAATTTAGGCAATAGTTTATCACCAAGCATTACATTATTAAGATTCGCAATTCCCGTTTGAAGCCATTCTTTTTGAGACAATAAATCGAAAGAGTTTTTTAGGGAAATTCCCATATTATTCAATGATTCACCAACACTTCCCAAAGCATCAGATTTAGTATCGTCTATGCGAATGTCATAATTCCCGTTCGAAATATTACTTGCAATTGTACTAATTAATTTGATTCTGTCTGCCGTTTCACGATCTTTTTTCTCTAACTCGTTTTGAAGTAAAGCACGCTCATTATAATCTTTTAAAATGCGAATCGAAAAAACAACCGAAATAACAAAAGCAATAATAAAAGCAACAATAATCAAGATAATACTGTAATTGCCATATCGTTTTGAGTTCTCGCTTCTTTCTTTTAAAAGGGCTTGCTCCGTGGCTTCAATTTTTCGAATATTGGCGCGCAAATCGTTCATCATATTTCTCCCTTCATTGAGGTCAAATGTAACGCCGTCCTTGCCTAATCGCTTTTTTACGATTTGATTATTCAGGTACTTAAAAAAATTGGCACGAAGCTCTTTCAGTTCTTTTAACTCTTTTTGCTGCGACGGATTATCAATGCTAAGTTCTGTTACTTTTTCAAAATAAGCAGCAGATTTTGCTTCGGCATCGTTATATCTTTCTATAAATTGCTCGTCTCCCGTGATTAAATATCCACGCATACTTGTTTGCGCTTCGGTAATAATTGCAGAACCTTCATTCAGATTATAAATAACTTCCTGAGTATGATTGACCCAAAAATTACTATTCAGTAAACTTTTGATACTCAAAAAAGAAGCAGTCGAACTGATCATTAATACTAGTAATGAAACTAATGAACTTATTAATAAATTCCTTTTAAAATTACTTTTCATGTTTTTTTGTTTCGGGTTTTCTTTGCTTATCTTTTTTCTTGCCACAGATTAAAAAGTTTTTTTTTCAAACATTTAATTTTCTAATCTTATAAATCCTTTAATCTTTGGCATATATTATCCGTATCTTAAAGGCAGGACAATAATAAAACTTGCGCCCTTGCCTATTTGACTTTTTGCTGTAATTAATCCGTTGTGTTTTTCGATTATTTTTTTGGCTATAGCCAGACCAATTCCAGTTCCTTCATAAGACTGGCGATCGTTTAAACTCTGAAAAATGATAAATATTCGATCCAGATAAATTTCATCAAAACCAATTCCGTTATCTTTTACTATGATTCGGCAAAATTTCCCTTCCGGGGAAGTTGGACTGTCAAATGATTTGTTTGCAATTAATTCCGAAGTGATTTCTATTAAAGGATGTTCTGAGTTTCCGGAGAATTTCAGTGCGTTTCCGATCAAATTCTGAAAAACCTGCCTCAGCTGACTTGGAATACTGTCTATCGTAGGAAGTTCACTGGTTTTTATAGTGGCATTTTTTCGTTCGATGAGATAATCAAAATCCGAAAGTACTTCCTGCAAAACCACATTTAAGTCTGTTACTTCGGGTTTTACCTGCGATGATAATCTGGAATAAGCCAAAAGATCTGTAATTAAAGTCTGCATTCTTTCTGCCGATTTAATTGTTCTGTCTACATAATCAACTGCTTTTGCATCATTGGTCAAATAAAGCTCTTTGATTATTTTTATAAAGATTTGGATTTTTCGGATGGGTTCATTTAAATCGTGCGAAACAACCCAGGAAAATTGCTGTAATTCGTGATTTTTCATCTCTAATTCTTCGTTTTTCAAAACCAATTCTTTAGTTCTTTCCGCGATTTTAATTTCGAGATTATCCTGAGCTTCTTTTCTGATTTTGATTTCTTTAGAAAGAAGGTCTTTTATACCTTTTAATTCGTTTTGCTGTTCGTAAATCTTGAGAAATGTTTTTACTTTTAAAATCAGCAAATCAGTATCTACAGGTTTGGTAATGTATTCGACGGCACCGGTTTCATATCCTTTAAAAATATATTTCTTTTCGATATTAAGCGCCGAAAGAAAAATAACCGGAATATCTTTTGTCCGTTTGTTTCCCGAAAGAATTTTGACAACTTCAAAGCCATCAAGTCCCGGCATCTGAACGTCCATTATAATAAGACAATAATTTGTTTTGAGAATTTTCTTCAGGGCTTCTTCCCCAGACTCGGCAGTGTCTACATCGATATTATGCAGTTCTAATGTTTTTTTTAAGGCAATAATATTTGCCTTTATATCATCTACGATTAATACCATGCTGTTGTGGGGGAATAAAGCGTTATGGTTAAAATTGTTTTGGTTTGAAATTCATCCTGGGAAAATGTTATTTAGAAACAGCTGATCCTATTTTAAATAACGTCGGATAAACTCTCAAATTTATAAAAAAAATTGTACAGCTTATTTTTATCCATCTTAAAATTAGTTACATAATTCCCATGTTTACCTGTAATTTCTTCATTTTGTTTTTTTATTGCGATAATCTTAAAATCATTTCGGTTAATCTTTCTATGAGTCTTTATTTAATTTAGAATTCAATTATTACCCCTAAACTAAGATATCATGAAAAAGATAAAGATATTTCCGGAGCAAAAACAGAGCCTTCCGGGTCATGAGTATAAAATGAATCCCGAACCTGAAATCATACGAGAAAACTATGTGGGAAGCGGCAAACTCTTTAATAAAGTTGCTTTTATAACCGGCGGAGACAGTGGTATTGGCCGAAGCATTGCGGTACATTTTGCAAGAGAAGGCGCCAATATTGCAATTGTTTATCTAAAAGAGGATAAAGATGCACTGAAAACAAAGGAATTAATCGAGAAAGAAGGTCAAGAATGCCTTTTAATCAGTGGTGATTTAAAAGACGAAAAATTCTGTAAAAGTGCCGTAAAAAGCTGTCACACTTACTTTAAAAAATTAAATATCCTGGTCAATAATGCTGCAATACAATTTCCGCAAGATGAATTTGAAAAAATAACCTCGGCACAACTGCATAAAACGTTCGAAACCAATATTTATTCGTATTTCTATATTACCAAAGCGGCATTACCATTTCTTAAAGAAGGCGATACAATTATCAATACAAGCTCTGTCACAGCGTATCGTGGCAGCGAACATCTGGCAGATTACGCGAGTACAAAAGGTGCGATCGTAAGCTTTACAAAATCGCTCTCAACAATGTTGGTCAAAAGGCAAATACGGGTAAATGGAGTTGCTCCCGGACCTATTTGGACACCGCTAATTGTGGCGACTTTCGATAATTTATCTGATTTCGGAAAAAGTAATCCAATGGAAAGAGCCGGTCAGCCCTCAGAAGTTGCGCCAGCGTATGTGTTCCTGGCTTGCGAAGACAGTAGTTATATAACGGGACAATTTATACATATAAACGGTGGAGAATTGGTGAGTGGTTAAAAGTTTTTGTTTCAGGTTTCAGGTTTCAAGTTGCTTTGCGACTGGAACTATGACTGTGACTGAGACTGAAACTGAAACTGTAACCGCGACTAAAAAGCCTTAGCAACTCAGAACCTTAAAAAAAATGAACTTCATAGATATTATCGGTCTTTTTGCTGGAACTTGTGTTACTATATCGGTAATTCCGCAGATTTTAAAAATCTGGAAAACTAAGAAAGTAAAGGAGATTTCACTTAAAACATTCGGAATTCTGACCTTCGGAATTTTGATATGGATTATCTATGGTTTCCTAAATGATTTACCCATAATTATCACGAACAGCGTTTCTCTTTGCCTGAATTTGATTATGGTTTATTTTATTGTTTATTACGAGAAAGAATGAGTTTTTTTTTGCCACGAAGTCACAAAGGCACTAAGTAAAAAAAGTTTATTCCTGACCGCAAAACTTTGACAAAGGTTTGCGTAATCTTGATCGTTCCTCCGCAAGGATAAAAAAATAAAATCTGTTTAATCCGCGTCATCCGCGTGCCATTTCTCTCCTACAAAAAGTCATCCGCATGTCATTCCCTCACAATACAAAATAAAAAAAACAGCTCGTTAAAGCTGTTTTTTTTTAAAGAAGTGTATTAATACTTGTTAGCTAACTAATTTTTGATTGAATGGCTTGTACGACAGATGGTATTTTTCTTTGAAAATACGTGGCAAATAGTTTCGGCCAGCTAATCCGGCAGCATAAATTACTTCTGAAAGATTCATATGTGAGATTCTCTTAATTTCGTTGATTGGTTTGATTGCTAAATTCAAAAATTGATCAAACGTTTTTATGTAATTATAACTATGTTGGGCTATCTCCAGCGCTATAATTTCTTTTAAGATTATTTTTTTGACTAAATTTCTAACAATTCCCTGTTGCGGAATTGTTTTTAATTCTCTCCATTTTTCGGCAACTTTATAATTCTCAGATGCGATATAAATATAATTTCCAGATTCATTTCTGAATTTTCCTTTCAACTGAGAGATTACTTCTTTGCTTTCATCTTCCAGAGAATAAGCCGTTGGTATTCCAATCAATGAAAACTGAATGTGTTTGTGACTTTCGAAAGATAAAATACTATTAATCAACGAAGTGTTACTCAGAATTCCGGTTTGATTCTTTGCCAGGCTTTTTTTCTCGCCATTTACCCCAAAACTATGGGTTAAACTTCCGTTCTCACAATACGCAAAAAGGATTGGCGCAGACTGAGAAGATTCTATGCTTAAACTTACATCACAATTCAATACAAGATCAAAGGTCAAATGCGACATTTTGTTTTCAAAACAAACGCCGGTAATGGTTCCTTTTGCCCATTTTGACTTTATAACCAGGGTATATTCTTTATTATCGGTAATCAATTTACCATTAAAACTATCTTTAAGATCATTAAAAATAGTATCAAATCCTCCTGTATTTAAGTAAAGTTTTTTCATTTTGGTTCCGTTTAAATAAAGTGGTTAGTACTTATTTACGTACAAAACCCAACTTTGGTTTTTATTCTGTTTTAATAATTCAAATTTCGTACATATTGCAAATCAAACCCTTATACAATTTCAGAGAGATATTTCATAATTATTAGAATCGATTTTTTTTGCCACAAAGACACTAAGGCATAAAGAATTTTAAGCTTTACGGATTGCTTCAAGATTTGCAGGAAAGCATAATAACTTATTCAAAAATAACTTTGTGCCTTAGTGCCTTTGCGGCAAAGCCAAAAAAAAGCAGCTGCTCCAGATAAATCTGAAACAACTGCTCCCTAGCAAAATAAAAATACTTCTCTACTTTTATTTTATGTAAGTTCGCTGATATCCGCGTTTTTAGCGTAGTTTGCTTTTGGAACATCTTTAAAAAATTCGGCTTCATCGAGATCCGCTGTTGGACCATATCCTAATAAATGGGTTCCCTTTTTCTGATCTTTTGTTTCGATTATGTACAAAATCGACATATCGTCAGGATCACTCATACCTTCATATCGATGGTGGGCTACGATATAAATTTCATCTGGCTGATAGGCATATTTTGTTTCAGAATCTAAAAGACATCCATTTTCAAATAGATAATTTGAAGTATAGCCTTCATCCTGATACTTTTTTATATAATCGGTTTCGTGTTTTTGTTCTCTTTTCATGATTTCATGGTATTTAAGATTTCCTGTAATCTATTTGTTTATCCAAATTTCATCATTGAAAACAAATAAGGTTAACTCAATAGATTTAATTTTTAGCTCATTCAAAAAATGAAACTAAACCAATAATTTATCATGATTTACAGGAATATCTTCGAAAAATTCAACTTTTTGCCAGTCGATTAGCGGATTTAGACGAGCATAATATTTCGGCGAATGCCAAAACTTACCTCAGCCAAATTGAATTTGCAGCAAAAAGAATGCAGACTTTAATTCGGTATTTATTGACGTATTCCAGAACAAACTTGGCAAAATGTGTTTTTGTGAATGTAAATCCTGACGATATTGCCAAGGAGATAAAAAACGATTTTCCGGAATGTATTGAAGAGAAAACGCTCAGTTAACTTTTATCCTTTAGGCGAAATAACGGTAATTCTGTTTCAATTTAGGCAGTTATCGCGTAATTTGACCGCTAATGCATTAAAATTTTCCCGAAAACACATTTAACACTTGTAGAGATTAAAGCCGGGAGAATCAAAGAAAACAAGGTTAAACAGCCTGTTGACTTTCCGGATCAGACTTGTCATCATCCTAGAATCTCCGATAACGGAATTGGTTTCGATGCTGAATACAAAGAACGCATCTTTGAAGTTTTCCAGCATTTAAACACCGAAAGCGAGTTTACAGGAACCGGAATTGGTCTTGCAATCGTAAAAATGATCGTCATAAACCATAAAGGAATTATTATAGCAAATGGACAAAAAGATAAAGGCGCTACTTTTGATATTTACATTCCTGAATTGCAGTAGTTTTTCAATTCTTAAAATTCTATTAAAACATATTCTTAAAGCTTCGGGTAATTCATTAAGTTAAAAGCTTTTTATCAAATTATGCCTAATCTTTTTCTCGCAAAGACGCAAAGTCACAAAGAAAAATGGAAGCAAACTTGGTGATTTCTACGACTTTGTAAGAGAATCTGTAGTTTATATTTTATAAACAAATTCTTTTTCGCTTGGATTGAATTTCTGCCAATCGATTTCAAGTGCATGTTCGATAGATCTAATGATATCTTTCATCAAAATAGGCTTTGTAATGAAGTAGTTAGCTCCCATATTTCGGCATTTTTCAATGATTCCGGGTTCGTTTGAAGTCGAGAAAATAATTACGGGAATATCATTTTTTTCTTCTGAGCTTTTAAGTTCTGCTAAGACATCAAAACCATTTTTACCAGGCATATTCAAATCCAAAAAAACAACATAAGGCGTTGGCGGTGGATTGTAAATAGCATTCAATAGTTTTTCTCCTCCAGTATACATCTGAAGTTTTATTTTTTTTGGCAATGATTCCACTGCATCTGCAAAAATGCTCAAATCGTCTTCGTCATCATCGGTATAAAAAATAGTAAATTCAGTCATGTGGTATTGTATAAATAAGTTGCAATATTCTCCAAATATAACTAAAATATTTCTTTTTAATTTCTGGCAAATTAAGTTTTTTTAATTGGAATCTAATAAGTTTTAAATCGAATTCTATAACTTAAAAAAACAGAAATAAGCCAACTTTACTATTCTTAAGTTTTAAATGAAATCAACCCTTTTACCAATCAAAAAATGAGTTGTTTAAGGAATTCATTTTAACTAATAACTAACTAAAAAAAATAAAGTCATGGGAGATCATAAAGACCTTACGAACGAGTTTGCAGTAGACAAGATTAAGGATCTTGCGGCAAACATAAAAACATGTATGTTTTGTACTTACAACGATTACAGATTACTCTCGCGCCCAATGTCTGTTCAGAAAATCGATGATTTGGGCCAGCTTTGGTTTTTATCAGACCGAAACAGCAGTCATAATGCCGAAATTACACTGAATCCTACGGTTGAAATCTTCTTTTCGGAGCCTCACGATAAATTCCTAACGCTTCATGGAACCGCAAGTATTTCATACGATCGCGAAACAATTAAAGAATTATGGGATCCAATCGCTAAGGTTTGGATGCCCGGAGGCGAAGACGATCCTAATTTGAGCGTGATTAAAGTAGTTCCGGAAGACGGTTATTACTGGAACAATAAAAACGGAAAAATGACGGCTATTGCAAAAATGGCTGTTGCTCTGGTAAGCGGCAAAACTATGGATGATGGAATTGAAGGGAATTTAAAACTGCAGCGTTAGAAGATTTGACCGCAGAGTAGCTTAACCTCAAAGTTCGCAAAGATTTCGCAAAGCACGCAAAGTTTAATCTCATTGCGTGCTTTGTTTTTTTTGCCTTAAGACTACTTTTTGTCATTTTTTTGTCATTCTGAGGAACGATGGATCGCACTCGAAATTCGACAAAAGAGAAATCACACAAGAAAATCCACAAAGAAAATCCCCGTTTTTATTTCCGTACAATTAAAACATAAAAATTCTTATTTTAAATTAGTTACAATTGTTTATATAAAGTAATTATTTATACAAATAAAAGAAGTAAAACATCTTTGATTTTCCGTGAAGCCGAATATAAAACAATGAAAAATCTGCAAAATTATATCCGGTAATTCCGGATGACTGACGCTGCAAAATGTAATTTTGTTTTCTCGAAAAGCGCCCCCAAACTTCCTGATTCCACCAACTTTCATGGCGAAATTCGGCTACATTTTTGAACTTTAAGTCCAAATTGCTAATAATTTGATTGAATTTTTCAGAACTAAAGTCATAACTCGGCGAAAGCTGAAATAAAACACATCCAAATTTCATTTTTAAGCCCAATTTGCAAACGTTATAAAAGTCGGAAATTAGGGTTTCATAATCTATAAATTTTCGGATACGAGTGATTTCTTTTGGCACTTTTACCGAAAAAATAAAATTTTATGGCGCCTTTTCGCGCCAGTTTTCAAATGTTTTTACCACCAAGAAACCTGTAAAAGCTTCTATTGAACTAACATAAGTTAAAATACTGGTAATAAAATCATAAGACCCTACAACCAGACAAAGTGTCAGGGTCTAAAACCCCCTTCAAAAGCTTATTATTCATCAAAGTAGTTATATAATTATAAATTAAAATTGCATTCTAAACACCTGCATATTATACAACGACAATTTAGAATTCTATAAGAGATTTTTTTCTTTCGTATGATAGATTTGTAGTATCAAAATTTTAAAAAATAAACTAAAATGAAAGCACATACTACAGATACTATTTATCAGGAAGCGATACTTTTTTTTCATGAACAATATCAAAAAGGACATTTAGACGTAGAAACTGCACTATTGATTGATAAAGCGATTGACGATCTACTTAAAACGGATAATATCACCCGAAACGAAAATATCCCAAATGAGGAACAAGTTGTAAATGAGGATGATTATATTCAAAATACAGAACAAGATGAGAATCTTATCGAGCCGGATGATTTTGACGAAGAAGAACATATCGAAGACGAAGATCATTTTGACGATGATGATTTAGAAAGAAATGATAATTAATATTTAGAATAAAAACACTCAAAAAGACCGTTATTAATCTAACGGTCTTTTTTATGCAACATTGTTGCTTTAAAAAACAACTATCTGTTAATTATACAATTACGATATATAATTCTATAATACAATCCTCCCTTTTCAGTATTAGATTTGTATTATATGGAACTCTAAAAATTAAATATCATGAATACTACAGATAATAAATACAGCATGATTAAAGGAAATAAAGTTTTCGGAAATCAAAATAAGACCGATAGAAGCACTCTTATGAACGAAGAGCTGTATGATGTCGATGATATGAAAGAAAGCGATAATAACACCTCAGAAATCGCTCAGCGTGGCTATACGGTTAGAAATGGATACAACCCAAACAAACCAAATCCTGATCAAATTATAAATGAAGACGATTTAAACGATGATTTTCATTCAGAAAAAGATCTAAAACACGACAGCGAAGATTTATATCAGGAAGAATTAGATCTAAACGGCAAAAACGTTAGCGATGTTAACGATGAATTTGATAATCCATCAGACGTTCTCGAAGATGATTTTAATGAAACCGAGGATGATTTAGAAGATATCGATCAGGATGACGAAGACGAAGACGAAGACGAAGACGAAGACGAAGACGAAGATGAAGATGAAGATGAAGATGATGAAGATGAATATATCGAAGACGACGTTCAGGAAGAAAAAGACAATGACGACTATCCGGACAATGATCCAAGGAAATTTTAGTTTTTTTTAGGCTCAAAGGTTCAGAGGAAAGAAGCAAGATTATAGAGGTAAGATTATAGAAGCAAGATTATAGAGGTAAGACTAAAGATTAAAAAAATTAAAGGAGTAAAAGAACAAAGATTAAAAAAATCATGTTCTTTTACTCCTTTAGTCTTTCCTCTTGCTTCTATAATCTTGCTTCTTTCCTCTATAATCTTGCTTCTTTCCTCTATAATCTTGCTTCTTTCCTCTATAATCTTACCTCTTGCTTCTATCAATCTTTCCTCTAAGCTCCACAAAACCTCTTTTAAGCACCGCTCTTTGTTCCCATAATTCTTTTTTTTTAATGCAAACGGCACATTTACCGAGATATATGTGCCGTTTTTTACTTGTTATTTATTTAACTGAGACTAAACACTTCTTCTTCCGCTAATTAGTGATATAACGAATAAAACTATGAATATGAAGAATAAAACTTTAGCAATACTTGCTGCTCCGGCGGCGATTCCGCCAAAACCAAATATTCCGGCTATAATAGCAAGAATAACAAAAATGACTGTGTAACGTAACATAAGCTTGTGATTTTAGTTGATTACTGATTTTGTTTGTTACTCAAATTTCATGCTTTTTAAAGAGATGCATTAACTCAAAACATTATTTTCTTATCGCAATCAAACCTCTTTTAAGACAAATTGATTTGATAGTTCTGTATTAATTCTGAAAAGGCTATTTCGCTATGCGAAAAATTAGCTTTATTGCTTCGGCATTTTTTGGCACGATCAAAATATTGCTGAATCGAACCGTCTTCATAAGTCGAAACCAATAATGGATGAACGTAATAATTTCGGCATACATTTCTGGTATTCCCCAAAGCTTCCGCCGTGATATCAAAAGCAGCTAAAATGTTCTTTTTGATTTCTTTTTCGTCACTTGTAGTTCCAATTTCCATAAGAGTTTCAAAAAAGACAATCGATGCAGACCAGGTTCTGAAATCTTTGGCACTAAAATATTCTCCCGAAATATCGTGCAAATATTCATTGACCATATGACTGTCCAAAACCTTTCTTTCGCCATTTTTATCGTAATATTTAAAAACTTCCCAACCCGGAATTTCCTCACATCGACTCACCAATTTTACCAATTGTTTGTTTCGGGTTGTGATCGTGTGTTTTTTTCCTTTTTTTCCTATGAATTCAAACTTCAGGGAATTTTTATTAATGTTGATATGGCGTTTTCTTAAAGTCGAAAGTCCGTATGATTTATTGTCTTTGGCATATTTTTCGTTCCCAATTCTAATGTGGGTTTCTTCCATAAGCCTGATCACCAAAGCGATTACTTTTTCTTTTGACCATTCTTTTTGTTCCAAATCTTCGTCAACTTGTTTTCTGATCAAAGGCAATTTCGTTCCAAATTCAGCTATTTTGTAGAATTTAGTCTGATTTCTAATCAAATTCCATTTAGGATGGTATCTGTATTGTTTTCGGTTTTTATCGTCTAAACCTACGGCTTGCAAATGCCCGTTTGGCAAGTCCGAAATCTGAACATTCTGCCAAGCCGGCGGAAGAACCAAACTCCTAAAACGTTTCAATTCGCTTTTTTGCTTAATGCAACGACCGTTCTTTTTATAAACAAAACCATCTTCGCCCTCACATCGTTCAATTGGCAATTTTTGATTGTTTATGTAAACTAAATCTAATTTTTCGATCACTAAATGTGGCGTATTAATTAGCTCATTCATTAGTTTCTCGGTTTTGGCTGCTGCATTCATGTTCATTAACTTTATATATTTGCCACTCCAGATAATTATCGGGATAAAAGACTTAAAAGATTATTTCCGGTATTCAATTAATCTTCTCATCTGTGGCATATTCCTGATTCAATTTTAATTATTGCGCAAGGAGTAAATAAGGTTCTTCTTAGACATATAAGAACGTCCCGCAATTCCAACTCTTCGTGCTTGTTGATACAATTCGGCTTTCGTCCATTCATCATAAGGTTTCGCTTTTCCTCCTTTTACACCAGCATCTGGCGTATTGGCAATTCGAGCCGATTTCTCTTTACTATATCCTTTTTCTAAAAGTGCTCGATATTGTTCTTCGTTTTTAATTCTTGGATCTGGCATGACTTGAAAATTTGAGGTTAATAATTCTGTCAATATGTTATTCCAAAATTCGTTTATAAAAAAGTGTTTCTTGTTATAGAATTCTTGCAATAATTTTCATAATTAACTACAGATCATGTTTTTAAAATCAGTATAAAAAAAATGTTCCATCGGAACATCTCATCGGTAGAAAAAATAAATACGCCGTTTTTTTCGTTCCGTAGGAACGTTTGATTTTATTAATACATATGGATTACATACACAATTTGTCAAACGTCCCTAAGGGACGATATTTCTCACGATGCATTTTTTCTACCGATGAGATGTTCCGATGGAATAAAAACAAAGTGATGATATATTGTCCTTAACAAATTGTTCCATTGGATTTTTTCTTAACTTAATGACATTGGGATAGAAGCTAATGTCATTAAGTTAAGCTTTTAAAAAAATAAAATTAGTGTAAATCAAATCCGTTTTATCCGTGTTTTTACGAAGTAAATCTGTTTTATCTGCGTTAAAATTAGACGCTGATTTTACTGATTCGCTAAAGCGAAAACGCTGATAAAAACAGATTTTTCTAATTACTTTCTTGATTAAACGGTTAAGTAATTATATAGATTTCCCCTTAACTTAATGACATTGAGCACGAGTGTCCCGCTCGTGACCACAAACAATGGAAATTAGAGAATTTATATCAGCTTTCGTGCGAAGGAAACAAATAAGCAAAAACATCAAAATCGGAATTATTAAATTTAAAACTGCTTACTTTTTTAATTCCCATTTTTTCATGCGCTCTCAAAGACGCTTCGTTATCACTTTTAATAAATAAGATTCCTTCGCGATTGGGTTCTTTTTGCAAAAGTTCCTGAAACATCAATTGCGCCAAACCTTTTCCGCGTTGCGTATTACTAACACAAACAGGACCATAAATATATGAATCCGGATTTGCTTTATAACAAGTAAACATAGCATCTACAATCGCTACATTTCGTTTTTTATTCACGGTTTGAGAAGTCGTCAACAAAAAACCAACAACCTCATCATCAACAATTGCAACAATTTGAGGCATATCGCTCATCATTTCCTGAATTTGTTCCGGCGTAAGTTCTGCCGATAAACTTCCGCCTTGAGCGATTTGATTCTCTTTCTGAAGTTTTATAATTCCAGGTAAATCTGAAAGTGTTGCTGTTTTTATAATGATGTTTGACGTATTCATTGGGAAAATGATTTAAAAATTAAACCTTGCAGCCGTAAAAGAAACAAATAACATTCCTGTTACAAGGATTAAGAAATAAAGAAACCTCTTAATGTCTTCAAAATTTCGTCCTTCTTTCAATATCAATGTTCTGAAACTCTTTGAAATCAAAAGTAAAATCGAACTTAAAAAAACGAATCCAAGCGCGATATTAGCGCCAATTCCTATTGCAGCAAACCCTTTTTCCTGCGGATTAATAAAAACTGGAATAAAAGACCATAATAAAAGTAGGTTCCAAACCACTACAAAAAATATAACTGCTGATTTTTTTATCGGAAAACTGCCTTGCCCCTGTTTCTTTATAATTTCTAGATCATTTTCGCTTAAAATGCTATTTGTATTACTCAAAAAACCTGTTTTTTCAATTTCGCCAAGAACAAAATTTGGATCTTTAAAAGTCCAAAATATTACTTCTGAACTATAATTTTCGATTCTATGAATGATTTTTATTCCGTTTCCTATAACAGGAATTGATTTATAAGGTTTTAATTCGATAATATCTTTCGCCTGAAAAATTAGATTCCCCACAATCGAAGCGTCTATTTTTAAAACATTCTTATCAACATCTAGTTTCGCAAAAGGATAACTTGCATTTGCTCTTCCAATTCGTGCGCCTCCGGTTAAGGTAAATTTTTCGTTCATGTTTTTTTTGTTAATGGCAGTATTCTGTAAGTTTAATAGTTTTTATTATATATTGGTTCAAGATCCAATATCATCGATTGAATCTTCAGTTTGAGGATTAGTTCTTATTAATTTCAAACTTCTTTTAAACATAAATCTGATTAATAAAATAACTAAAACAATCATAAACAAACAGCCCAAAGTATACCCTATTCCTTCTGATGTATTTTTATTAATTTCTCTTATACAATCAAAAACAGTTTTAAAACAAGTAATAAGTAGAACAAACGACAATATGACTGCTACTATCATTAAGCAAATTCCACCGATTTTTTTAAGTATTTTCATAAATTTTTAATTCTCTTTTAAATTAATTTGTAGCCTTATTTAAGCAACCGAAGTTTCTTCAATTTTATCAATAACCCATTTTTCCCCTCGTTTCTTAATGTAGATTCTAAAACCGTTTCCGCAATGTCTTCCACAAGAAAACCCACCGTCTAAGACTCCAAACTTTTTGTCTTTATCAAATTGTATTCTTGTAAAAAAGACAGCACCGGAAAAAACAAAATCATATTTCTTTCTCCAAAATTCGTATCTATCTTTTGGAAATTCAGAAATGTTTCTAAGTTCAAATTTTCCTTTAAGCGGAATATTTTTGAAATCTATTATATAGGTAGAATCTCCTTCTACTATTGGATAAAAAGATTTAGCGCCTTTAAAATGCTGCTCTAAATATTCTTTTAGATCTTTATTACTTCTCTCTATTTTGGGATCGAATGCTACAATAAGCTTTGAAGTATCTTTTTCAATTGTTTCTTGAATTACTTCCTGATTACGTTCCCACTCTACTATCTCTTGTTTTTGTTTTTCAGTTCCTTTTGTTGAGTCAATGCCTACACTATTACCCTCTTTATCATAAATAAATTCTCCATAAATAGGAGGCGGATCAGGCACTGTTCTGTAATCAATACAAATAGAATCAATCAAACTTGGGAAAATTTCGGTCATTACATTTTTTTCGAATTCTAAATCACTAATCTTCTTTTGACAACTTACAAAGAGAAATATCATAACAAGTAACGGCAATTGTAGTGGTTTTATCATAATTCGTAAATAGAAATTGGTTCAAAAAGTGGGTTTCCTGCGCTAATATAAAACTATTTCTATTACAAAATAACCTACAATAAAAGCATAATATCCAAATCCTGTAACATTATCTAAAAATGCTGTAAGACATTCTTTTACAATCTCGATAATTTTACATTATAACATTTAAACTATAAAATCATGAAAAGAATACTAATAGCCGGAAAAGCAATTTTGGGAGCGGGATTAATTATACTATTTCTGAATTCTTGTAAAAATGAAACCAAACAAGAAGATCCAAAAGAAGTTGCTGAAGACACAAACGAAGCCAAATTTGACTCTATTGCGGAGAAAAAAGATGATTCGGAATTTTTAGTAGATATCGCAGAAGTGAATCTTGCTGAAATCGAAATCGGAAAACTGGCACAAACAAAAAGTACCAATCCTGAAGTGAAGAAATTTGGAAAAATGCTCGTTGATGAACATACCAAATCGGCTTCTGAAGTTAGTGCTTTGGCAAAAGCCAAAAACTTCACTTTACCTTCTTCGATTACCGAAGATGGAAAAGAGGAATACAACAAACTAAATGAAAAATCTGGTCTTGATTTTGATAAAAAGTTCGCTGATATGATGATCGACGGACACGAAAAAGCAATTAAAGAATTGACTAAGGCTTCTGAAGAAGCCAAAGATCAAGATGTAAAGCTTTGGGCGTCAAATAACATTTCGGCTCTTACAGCTCATTTGGAGCACGCCAAAATGTTGAAACAGGATTTGGATAAAAAATAGGTCTTTTTAAAGTTATAAAGGTGCAGAGGCACAAAGGTTCAAAGTTTTAAATTGGAAACTTACCTTTGTGTCTCTGCACCTTTTTTTTGCTTTGATCCTCTGAACCTTTGAGCCTCTGAACCTTTGAGCCTTTGAACCTATTTCAAAGAAGCCATATCAATTACAAAACGGTATTTAATATCTCCTTTTAGTAACCTTTCGTAAGCGTTGTTTACCTCATCAACACCAATTATTTCGATGTCGGCAGTAATGTTGTGTTCTGCACAGAAGTCCAGCATTTCCTGAGTTTCTGCGATTCCGCCAATAGCTGATCCTGCAAAACTTCTTCTTCCTAATAAAAGACTAAATGAAGTTACTGGAAGTGGTTCCATAGGCGCGCCAACTAACGTAAGCGTTCCGTCTACTTTTAGTAAATTCAAATACGAATCGATATTATGCTCTGCCGATACGCAATCTAAGATAAAGTTCAGTGTTTTGGCATATTTTGCCATTTGCTCCGGATCTGTAGATAAAACCACTTCATCTGCTCCTAGACGTTTTGCATCTTCGGTTTTTGACAATGAAGTTGTGAAAACTACCACATGAGCACCCATTGCTTTTGCCAATTTGATTCCCATATGTCCTAAACCGCCAATACCAACGATTCCTACTTTTTGTCCGGGACCAACTTTCCAGTGTTTTAATGGAGAATAAGTAGTGATTCCCGCGCACAGTAATGGTGCAACTCCAGCAAGATCCAGTTTGTCTGAAATATGTAATACATAATTTTCATCGACTGTAATACTTTGAGAATATCCTCCAAAAGTTTGTCCGCCTAAATGTTTGTCAGGAGAATTGAATGTTAGAGTACTTCCTTCATCACAAAATTGCTCTAAATCATTTTTGCAATGCTCGCATTCTCTACAAGAATCGACCATACAGCCTACTCCGGCTAGATCTCCAACTTTGAAATGTTTTACGTGATCTCCAACTTTTGTTACTCTACCAACAATTTCGTGTCCGGGAACTATTGGATAAACCGTTCCGTGCCACTCGTTTCTGGCAGAATGCAAATCTGAATGGCAGATTCCGCAATATAAAATTTCGATTTCTACATCGTGCGCTAATACACCTCTGCGTTTGATGTCTAATGTTTGTAACGGGGCTTCTGCAGCTTCTGTACCAAAGGCTTTTATGTTTTTTGTTTCCATGAAAATGTTTGTTTTAAGTTTTTTTGTTTCAGGTTTCAGGTTTCAAGTTTGAGTTCGCCACGAAAGCACTAATACGCTAAGTTTTTTTCTGTTTCTCGCAGATTTTGCAGATTGAGCAGATTTTTTCTGTTCTGTTGTCTGGGTTTTCTGTGGAATGCGTTATCAAATCTTTGCGGAGCTACTTGTGGAGATCCCCCGGGATGACAAAAATGAGCGGACTAATTTTGAATTAAAATCATTAAATTGAAATTCATTATTAATCAAGTTTCAGAATTATCAAATTGCCAAATTTTCTAATTATCTAATTGAGCTATTCCCAAAACTATAATACTCTTCATCTGTAACGCTTTCCAGCCATATTCCTTTTCCTTTGTCAATTTCTGTGATAATGGAAATGTGCGAAAATTTACTGAAAGGTGTTGCGCCATACCAATGTTCTACATTTGGTAAAATAGTAACAACTTCGTCTTTATGTAGTAATCGAATTGCGCTGCCTTTTTCCTGAAAATAACCAATTCCGTCTGTTGCAATAAGCATTTGCAAACTAGAATTGATGTGCCACTTGCATCTTGCGCCGGGTTCAAAGGCAACTTCTTTGATTACGGTATTATCGGGATGAATATTACTGGTTTGTTTTTTATAGGAAACATCGCCAGTCATAAATGTATTTGGGATTTTTCCTTCTTCAATAACTGAGGTATAAAGTGTTGACATAAAAATGATTTTTTGAGATTGATTTTTAATTTAAAAATGATCTGACAATACCCTGTAATTTATTTGTCAGACTCGAACAACACTTTTTCTTTAATTATTTAAAGCTATTGTATTGTTCATCGGTTACCGGTTCAAGCCAGTCTACAATACCTTTTTCTGTATTTGTACTGATTGCGATATGAGTAAATTCGCCATCTGGAGAAGCTCCGTGCCAATGCTTAATTTCGGGCTGAATGTTTACAACATCACCTTCTTTTATTAATTGAATTGGTTTGCCAACTTCCTGATAATAACCTGTTCCTTGGGTAACGATAAGAATTTGTCCGCCTGGATGTGTATGCCAATTGTTTCTTGCTTTTGCTTCGAAAACTACATTTCCAACGGCTGTATGTAAAACCGGATCATTTGGAACTAACATCTTCACCCATGCTTTTCCTGTAAAATAATCCGCTGAAGCTAAATCTCCTTTTGGGAAAATAGATTCATTTAATTGATTTTCTGGTTCTTTCATAATTATTTGTTTTTAATATCGGTGCTGAGAACTAAATCAGAAAGCTAGAATGCGCTTTATAGAAGTTATATTTAGTCAGCAAAAAACCGATAAGGGGTTAGTACTAATTATTTCAGGGCAAAATTACTTTGACAACAACAATTAGAAATAACAATATTCAAACAAAAAATTAAGAATATGAAACAATTTACATTCTTAACGATTTTGGAATTGTTCCTGTAAGTCTTTTAAAGTAGTTATTAAAATAACTCGGATATTCAAATCCAAGGGAATATCCAATGTCCGAAATACTCCAATCTGTGTGATGTAATAATGCTTTTGCTTCACTGATAATTCTTTCGGTAATGTGTGCTGTGGTTGGTTTTCCGGTAATTTCTTTTACAGAACGATTCAAATGATTCACATGAACCGCAAGGCTTTGTGCATAATCCTGAGGCGTTTTTAATGCCAATGGTTCATTTTTGGTTTCTATCGGGAATTGTCTTTCTAATAATTCCAAAAACAAAGAAGTAATTCGGGACGAAGCATTTTTGTGTTTAAAGAAGTTTTCCGTTGGTTGCATTTTCATCGATTCGTGAATAATCAAGTTGATGTAGTTGCGAATTAAATCGTCTTTAAAAACATAATCCGTTTCTTGTTCTTCGATCATTCTTTTAAATAACGAAGCTACAAACACTTCTTGTTCAGATGATAAAGAAAATATAGGAGTTCCGCCAATTTTAAACAAAGGCGATTCATGCAGACTTTCTGAGCGATCATTTGCCTTTAGAAATTCTTCGGTAAAAACACAGGCATAACCATTATAGGCGGGTGAAATAATTTCCCATGAATATGGAATATGCGGATTTCCGAAGAATAATATAGTTCCGTCCGTTTCAATTCCGCGATCTGCATAATGAATAAGACTTTTGCTCGTATTAATGCAAATTTTATAAAAATCTCTGCGGTTATACGTTGGTATTGCGCTTACATCGTTGCTTACCTCATATACTTTAAAACCTTTTAGCTTTAAATCTGAAGTATTAAAATCGGCTGTTTTGGAAATTACATCATTACTCATGCCGCAAAGTTATGAAAATCAAACAAAAGTAAGATTTTGAAAATGTTAAAGAATAGAAATGTCTTTCTGCCAATTATATAAACTGCAATTTCTCTTCTTCTAAATCCAGATAAAGTAAATGTCTGCGGATAATTTCTTCGTCCAGAATTTCTTCTTTATTTCGATCTAAAAGCCAATCCCGTTGATGATTCAATAGATTTAGATACACGATTTTTGCCTCAGCAGACATTAGAATGTTATCGCTCGTATTTAAATGAATATCCTCCCATTTAGAAGCAATTTGCTGTAAAGCAGAATATTTTTCTAATTCATTGCCGTAAGTACTTTTTAAATGATTTAAAGCATGGTCTGCCAATTCTCTTTTTATCTGATTATAAAGCTGTTCGTGCGGAATCGTATAATCAGGATCTTTAATGTGAAACTTCCTGATTAAATACGGCAATGTCAATCCTTGCAAAAGCAAAGTCGTCAGGATTACTACAAATGTGATAAACAATATGAGATTTCGCTGCGGAAAAGGTGTTCCGTCAACTTGCACCGGAATTGATAAGGCTGCCGCCAAAGAAACTACGCCACGCATTCCGGTCCAGCCTATTAAAATTGGTCCTTTGAATCCGGGATGATTCGGATCGGCAACTTTTATAAAGTTTCTGGCAATCAATGTGACAAAAACAGCAGCAAAAGCACATAAAATTCTGCCCACGATAAGCACGGCTGTAATTAATAATCCGTAACCAATTGCCGAATAAACGCTCACATCACCAAGTCCGGAAACTATTTCGGGTAAATCAAGTCCGATAAACATAAATATCAAGCCATTCAGGATAAAACAGAAGCTTTCCCATACATTAACGCCTCGCAAACGCGAACTGCTGCTTAAAAACGAAAGTCTGTAATGTGATAATAATAAACCGCCACTCACAACGGCAAGAACTCCGGAACTGTGCACTTCTTCGGCAGCGATGTATATTATATAAGGCGTTACGAGAGAAAGTACGATATCTGAATTTGCATCGGTTGGTAAAAATTTGTGCAATTTCATGGCTATAAAACCAATTGCAACTCCAATACCGATTCCGCCAACTAACATCCAACCAAAACTTGCAATGGCATCTTGCCAGATAAATTGTCCTGTTCCTACAACTATCAATGCAAATCTGAAGATAATAAGTGAAGAGGCATCGTTTAATAGACTTTCGCCTTCTAAAATTGAGGACAATCTACGAGGTACTTTTACAAATTTAAGAATCGCGCCTGCGCTAACGGCATCTGGCGGAGAAATGATTCCACCAAGCAAAAACCCGAGTGCCAATGAAAATCCGGGAATAAAATGATTGGCTACCAAAGCCACAGAAAATGCAGTAAAAAAGACCACTAAAAAAGCAAAACTGCAAATGATGCGTCGCCAACGCCATAATTCTTTCCAGGAAATATTCCACGCTGCTTCATACAATAATGGTGGTAGAAAAATCACGAAAATAAGTTCCGGATCAATACGCAGCACCGGAATTCCAGGAATAAAACTAATTGCCAATCCTCCTAAAACCAATAAAACAGGATAAGCAACTTTGATTTTATTGCTCAGCATTATTAATAAAAGGATAACGATGACAATGGTTAGATAAAACGGAAAATCGTGCAGCATTTGGTATAACTTTTTTTTAGAATAACAAGTTGGAACAATTAATTTCAACACAAAGTCCCGACGCTTCAGGTAATGTAATTAATTTAAGAAAAACTCTTGAATGCTATTCAGAATAAATCTCACGCAAAGTCGCTAAGCCGCCAAGTTTAAGCCTAAAAACTTTGCGCTTTTGCGACTTTGCGCGAAATAATTAATCATAATTAGCTAAAAAAGAACTTAACTTAATGACATTGCCCATCAGGATAATGTGTTAAATGAAATTTTAACAATATCAATATTAGGAAATATTTTTATACAAAATACATCCAAAGCTTAAATCGTAAATCATTGACAGAAATCCTTTTATAATCGTAAAAAAGTTTATTCTTTTTTATAAATTGTAATGCTATGTGGCTTTAATCCTTTCGCAGAAGCGGACAAAACAACCGGATTATTATTATTTTCTCTTTGAACAATGACTTGCGCGTAACCATTAAAAAGCTGTCTACTCCAATATTTACAAGGTGTTACAATTTGAATAACTCCCGGATCTGTATTCATAACGTCCCAATCTTTTATCTTTTGCAATGGTGTTGCGATAATATAGATTGTGTTTTTTCCGTCCTTTAATATATTAGCATTAAGTACATATTTTTGAGAATCTTCGGCACTTGGGCTTACTTTATTTCCGTTGACAAAAACTACTGTCTCTACTCCTATTTTCTTATAAAAGAAGTTTACATTTTTTGATGCAGAATAATCTTTTAATTCAAATTGTCCACGATAAACATAAGATGGCGCTTGTTTTTTATAATCTCTATCTTTAAAAGCTGTTTTCCAATCCTTTTCTGAATACGACGGTAATTCTTTCGGCAATTCATTTGTCGTTCCCTTTTGCTCTTCAAAGTTGGTTATCGGCGTTAATGAAACATCATCAATAAACTGATCTTTTTCCAGCGAAGTTGGATTGCCGTTGCCAATGCCTAAAATTTTGCCGCCTTTTACAGCAAAAGTTATCTCATCATTTGCAGTTGGAACATGCAGACCGTTTTTATCTGTAACTTCAACCGTAAGTACAGAAACATTAGCATTAATGTCATTTTCTTTGTCTATAGAAAGTTTTATGGCTTCCGAATTTTCTGTGGTTTTCTGAATCTCTGAGAGGATTTTTTTGCCGCCTTTATAACCAATTGCTTCGAGAGTTCCCGGAATATATTTTACTTTCCATTCTAAATGTCCGTATTGTTCCATTTTCTTTTTACCAAGACTCTTTTTGTTTAGAAAAAGTTCTACTTCGTCACAATTAGAATATACCCAAACGTCAATTTCTTTTCCCTCCATACCTTTCCAATTCCAATGTGGCATAATATGAAGCACAGGCTCATTCCCCCACCACGATTTCAAATAAAACACATTGTCTTTCGGAAAACCGCAAACATCCATCATTCCAAAATAAGACGTAACTGATGGCCAACCGTAAGGCGTTGGCTCGCCACGATAATCAAATCCTGTCCAGATAAACATTCCTGCCAAATATGGACGCGTTGCATAAAATTTCCAACCTTCTTCAATACTATAAAAACTTGGGCGAGGTTTTCTGTCATAGGCAGCTTGATAATGTTTCGCATCATCTGTAAAATAAATCCCTCGTGTTGCAAAAGTTGAACCTTCCTCTGTTCCCATTCCGGGTTGATTTTTAAACTCTTTTCTGTGCGCATCAATATCGCCGTTGCCCATATAATTGTAACCCATAATTTCGACCACAGAAGAGATTCCGCTTTTAAAACCGCTGCTAATCCCCACTGTTACGGGTCTTGTACTATCTAGTCCTTTTGCAAATCCCTGCATCACATTTGTAATACGCTCGCCAATTACACTTCCTTCAATATTCCATTCTTCATTACCTACAGACCAGCAAAATATACTTGGATGATTGCGATCTCGCTCGATCATTCGTTTTAAATCATTGAGGTGATAATCGTTAATTCCCATAAGTCGGGTTTCATCGATCACCAGCATTCCTAATTTATCGCATGCATCAAGCAATTCCGGAGTTGGCGGATGGTGCGAACAACGATAAGCATTCGAACCCATTTCTTTCAGTTTTTTTATTCGGTAATATTGCAATTCATCCGGCAAAGCAGTTCCAATTCCGGCGTGATCCTGATGATTGTTTGTTCCTTTTAATTTTAAAGGCTTTCCGTTAAGGAAAAAACCATTTTCAGGATCAAATTTCATTGTTCTAATCCCGAAATTAGTTTCATAACGATCTATAGTTTTACCTTCCTGTTTTATTTCAGTTACTAAACGATATAAATTTGGCGCATCAATATCCCATAACAATGGTTTATTTACCTTTAATTTTGAAGAATATTTGACTGTTTTATAAAAATCAGGTGCTAATACATTTTCAGAAGTACTGATAACTTGCTTTCCTGAAGCATCCAGAATAGTTTGGACAATTTCGACAGTGCCTTTGTAATTCCCTTTGTTTTCAATTGTAACCTCAGTAGTTACTTCGGCATTATTATTTTGAATTTCTGAGGTTACATAAGTTCCGTTTTCCGCTACATGCAACGAATTTGTTTTCTGTAAATAAACATGTCTGTAGATTCCCGCGCCTTCATAAAACCAACCTTCTTCCATCGAAGCATCAACCCGAACTACGATTGTATTTTCTCCTCCATAATTAACATAAGAAGTCACATCATATTCAAAACCGTTGTAACCGCTTTCTTCTGTTCCAAGGAAATGTCCGTTAAAAAACACTTTTGAATTTCTAAAAACGCCATCAAATTTTAAGGAAATAACTTTTCCCAGATCGCTTTGCGGAATTGTGATTTTTTTTCGGTACCACCCAATACTTTTTTCAGGAAAACCTTTTCCAGCAGTTTTAAATCCATGGCTGTAACTGGCGCTTTCGCTAAAAGATTGTTCTACAGCCCAATCGTGTGGTAAATCCAGTTTTCTCCAGGCACGATCGTCAAATTGCAATGATGCGGGACCATCACCAAAACCTGTTTTGGCTAAGTAGGAAAAATAACCTTCGGCATGACCGAAATCTTTTTGTGTATCGTATGAATGTCCCAATAAAAAACGCCATTCTTTATCGATCAGAATCAATTCTCTGTCTGATTTATTTTGGGCAAAAGAACAAATGGAAATCAAAAAAATAAAATGCAGCAAAATTTCTTTTGGAAAAATGGTTTTCATAATTAAATGTGGTTAGCTAGTAAGGATAAAAATAGCTTTTTCAGGCTATAAAAGTTAATAGTATTTTATCAAAACATGATCTATTTCTCTTTTAATTTCAAGCAAAAAAAGGGCATTTAAAATTTAGAATCATTCTATTGGCTATACTTTCTTAAATGATTTTCTTTTGATGTAATTTTATATTAAAATTCAAACAAAAACAAGTATATCATGAGTGTTATTAAAGATGAAGATAAGCTTCTTAGCACTATTAAACGCATTGATCAGAAGATTGAGAAGATCAACGATCAAAAGATAATTGCCTTTTTCGAATCCCTTGGATTGACGGAAAGAGAGGATGTTCCTAAGGATTTTCTAAGCTGGGAGACGATTCTTATTGTCGTGCCGGATCGCCATATCTCACACGAATTAAAGTATTATAAATATTCTATTTCAAGATTATTTTTTGTAACGAATCCATATGCTGATCAAATTCATATTTATGATTTTAACGAATGGAAAAACAGTACAAGAAATAAAACCCAGCTCCAAATTAGGGAAATCCTCAAAACAAATTATGGAGGTGTTAAGAAACCTCACACCGATTCTCATTAAAAAGTCCGATCTCAACAAATCGGACTTTTTTAATTTAAAAAACTATCCATATTTTATTAAAACATAAATTAGGGCTACTTTTGATTTTAGATCAAAACAACTAATAAACATTCAACTTATTACAATGAAATGGATTACTAGAGAAAGACCCAAAATTGACCGGATTGCATGTCCGTGGTTAATACAAAAGTTTGTTGATCCCGAAGCTGAATTTATTTATGTTCCTTTTGACGAAGTTATTGTTAAAGCTGAAGAATTAAATGCGATTCCGTTTGACATTCCTAATGTAGAGTTTACGCATTATAACGAAGAATGTACTTTTGATTATATTATAAAGAAGCACCAAATTAAAGATCCTGCAGTTTTAATTATGGCCAAAATTGTTCGTGGCGCAGATACAGACAGACATGATATTGCAAAAGAATCGGCGGGACTTTGGGCGATTTCAGCAGGACTTTCGCACAATATCACAAACGATGCTGAATTGCTAAAAAACGGAATGATTCTTTATGATGCGCTCTATAGCTGGGCAACGCATTTGTACAAACAAAATCATTTGCAAAACAGTCCTTTTGAGAATTTACTTCATGAAGTTTATAATAAATTTTTAATCGAAAAAAAATCCAACCAGAAAACGCCTTCGTGGGTTAAGGATTTAAAAGCCATTATTCAGGATCAAATTGATGCTCAGTTTACTTTTGATCTTAAAAAAATCTCAAATGATTTAGAGCTTAATCCCTCCTATTTATCCCGCGAATTTTCTAAATATTTTGAAGACTTAAATTTTGGAGATTATGTTCGAAAATTACGCATCGAAAAAGCTATAAATCTTATTCAGAATTCAACTTATACACTTACCGAAATTGCTTATATGACGGGCTTTTCAGACCAAAGTCACTTTACAAGAATATTCAAATTACATACTGGCAAAAATCCTTCTTCATACCGAAAAAATGCACGGAAAAAGTAATCCTGATACAAAAGGTAAATAGCATTCTATTTATAGTTTTCAAGTCTGTATAGTTTTGTTTTGTAAAACCAAACTATTATGAACTCGTTGAAACATTTTATTATTCCTGTATTATTCCTATTAAGCGCACCAATTTTTGCTCAAACCACTTATCCTAAAATTACAGGATATTTTGGCATTCTTCACCCTATTATGACTGTTAGTAATGAGCAAACTACTTTAAATTTCAGAGACTATTATGCTATAGGTTTCCCAACGGGAATTAACATCTGGAAAAGCTCTAAAATAGGTTTCTCTTTTGAAATCGTTCCCAATATAAAAGCCGAAGATGGTCATGATAAAGTGACTAATATATTATTTCATCCCGGTGTTTTAGTGGCTTTAGGCAATGGTTATACTTTTGCCGGACGTGCAGCATTTGAAAGCAGTGGAAGATATGGTGTAACGCCAGTAATCAATAAAACGGTTCTAAAAAGCGACAATTGCAGTTATTTTGTTGCTGTTCCATTTCCGGTACGATTTGGCAACGATCATCCTGCAACTTTTACGGTTGGTTTTCAATTTGGAATTGCTTTTTAAAAACACCTTCAATTATGACAAATCCAAAATACACATTAAGAGAATTAACTTTATATTTTCTAAAATTAGGAACCATTGGTTTTGGCGGACCGGTTGCACTTGTAGGTTATATGCACAAAGATTTAGTCGAAAAGCGAAAATGGATATCAGAAGATGAATATAAACAAGGATTAGCTTTGGCACAATTAGCTCCGGGCCCGCTAGCTGCGCAATTAGGAATATATCTTGGTTTTGTGCATTATCGAATTTTAGGAGCTACTTTAGCTGGATTTGCATTTGTATTGCCATCGTTTATAATGGTAGTACTCTTAGGAATTGTCTATAAATTATATGAAGGATTATCCTGGATTCAAGCTGTTTTTTATGGTGTAGGCGCCGCCGTTATTGGCATTATCGCAATAAGCTCCTATAAACTTACGGTGAAATCTATTGGTAAATTTAGCTTTCAGTCTTTCTGCACCAATTGGCTGTTATGGCTGTTTTTTATTACTACATTAAGCGTAACTTTTGTAACGCAGCAAGAACCTGTTTTGCTGTTTATTGCAATAGGTTTTTTATACGTGATTATAAAAGCACGACCAAAATGGCTGAATTTTAGATCTATAAATTCGGTTTTGTTTTTGCAAATTTCTTTTTGGAACTATGAAAGCTCAACTCTGGCAAAAATCGCCATTTTCTTTGCTAAGGCCGGAACATTTGTATTTGGCAGCGGACTAGCTATTGTACCTTTTTTACACTCGGGCGTTGTAACCGAAAATCATTGGCTAACAGAACAACAGTTTCTCGATTCTGTTGCAGTGGCAATGATTACTCCTGGTCCTGTTGTAATTACAGTAGGTTTTATTGGGTATCTCGTTAACGGATTTTTAGGTGCTTTGGTTGCAGCTCTGGCGACCTTTTTGCCTTGTTACTTATTTACTATAGCAATGGCTCCTTATTTTCATAAAATTGCAGAAAACAAATCAGTTAAAGCATTTGTTGATGGTATTACTGCAGCTGTTGTTGGAGCATTAGTAGGTTCTGTTTTTGTAATTGCTTCCAGAACTATAATTGATATCCCGACACTATTAATCGCTGTTATTACAATTTTTGCTTTAATTTATGTCAAAAAAATTCAGGAACCAGTTGTTATACTAATTGCCGCCGTTTTAGGAATATTAATAAAACTTATTTAAGCTCAAAAATCCGAACAAATATTTTCTCTAGTTTTTTCCTGTTTTTCTCTACTTTCCATTTCGAATAGAAAGCCATAAAAAGCAGAAACAAATTAACAATTGTTGACGCTCTCCGAAGTCCTCTTGCGAAAAAGAGAAAAAATATATTTATCACCAGAATAAGTACTATTGGGGAATATTTTGCCCAAATTGGCTGAAATTTATTACCGGGTTCAACAATATAATCGACTTTAAGATCATTGTTGACCAACTTGTATCTGCCTTTTACAATATAAAATGTTGGTGATACTTTCGAATTTATAGTGAGACGAAAAGTTTTATCATCAAAAAGCCCGTAAAAAGGTTTTGTTCCGCTAAAAGCAGCAAATATTCCAAACGGACCTATTTTTACTTTTGGAGAACCAATCTCTGTGTTGTTTTTTAATCTTGTTCGGAATTCAGATAAACTGAGTTTTGAGATCATTTTACTTCTTATTATAAACTCGTTTATTGCAATTAATAAACTAATTACTTTAATCTACTCAGCTCCATAGAACCGTAAATTGCTCCAATGGCTTCAAAAACTTCTTCTTGATTTTCATTTGTTGTCCATCCTTTTTTAGAAAGCTCCTTTCTTACTTCATCTTCTGATTTTCCTTTTATAAAATGATAACTACAGAAATCTACAACTTCAACCGGAACTCTTTCTAGTTGATAAGCAGTTATTATAGATAATAGCCTTAAATAGGCCACATAATAAGTCAATACTAATTGAAGAATCCAGCTTATAATTAAACCTATCCAGCCTGTGTTTAAAGTTTTAATCGTTAATCCTTCTGAAAACCTGATTTTTATAAATTCTAAAAAACCTATTCTTTCAAAATTGTTTTCGCTTAAAATGATTTCATACTGAAAATATTGATTTGTAAAATAAATCAGAAAGACTATTCCCATCAACAAATATCCGATTTTTGGTATCTCTGTAAAATTTGAAATTTTTATTAAATACTTTAATGCAATTGAAATTGAAATCCCGACTAAAACCTCAAACAATCCAATAAAATAGATGCCGTGTATCGAAATTTCGGCAATAATAAAACCAAGAATTAATGATAGAATCAATCCTCCTAAAACGAGTATCGAAAAATTTTTCTTTTTTGACTCGACAGGATGGGGCAGATTTTCAGGAATTATATAATCATCCCAATTATTTTTCTTTTGTGTTTCTTGCTCTAATTCGTTTAGAGCTTCTCTATCGAATTCACTTTCAGTTTCTTTAAAAGCATGAATAAACAATTTTACTCTTTTGGAATTCCTTCCATTATCCCAAATTTCATTTCCTAAAGATTCACTTTTTACCTTTACATTTCCATGATCAAAAGTAATTGTTATGGCTTCAGTCCATTGTTCAAAACCTAATGCTTTGTCTTTCCTTTTTGCTTCGATTGAATTTTCATTTTTAAAAACAATATCCCATCCTAATTTTACAATTGTTTTTTCGACAATAGGAATAAAAACAGTTTTATTTAATGAGGTACGGAATTCTTCTATATACTTTGGCGAAAAGCTAAAGCTATGCTTTTTATCAATTGACTTTTCGTAAATCTTAAATTTTTCTTCCATGAAATTTTTCTAATTTCTTATAATTTTATACAAATTGTAAACCTTAAATCAGGTAGTTTTCCTCTATTGCTGTGGAGTCAGCAAACTCTTCACCATTTCATTCAAAGCATTTCCGTGAATATTTTTGGCTAGAATAATTCCGTTTTTGTCAATTAAGAAATTCAATGGTACCGATTGAAGCATATAATCATTAACTACCGGAGATTTCCAATATTTTAAATCACTTACTTGTGTCCACGGAAGTTTTTGTTTTGCAATTGCACCTAACCATAACGGCTTTTTAGTATCCATAGAAACGCTGTAAATACCAAATTTATCAGGATAAGCATTGTACAGTTTTATTAATTCCGGGTGTTCTTTAGTACATGGTCCGCACCAGGAAGCCCAAAAATCAATTAAAACTAATTCTCCTCTAAAAGACGAAAGTACAACATTGTTTCCTTTTGTATCCGGAAGATCAATTTCAGGCGCAATATCTCCTACTTCAACTCCAACTACCTGAGCTTTTGAGCTGGTTATTACGCAACATAAGAATCCTAAAATAAGTAAAGTTTTTTTCATAGTTTGATTAAGTTTATTTAGATAAATTGGGGCTATCCAGCTATTTTTTATTTTCTCTTTCTAAAAGACATGGAGTTAAAATGTCATGCAAATATTGCGACACGATATTACAAGATTTTTTGCTCTATTTCTTTGATCAAATCTTCTTTATTTTCAACCCAATCTAAAATGTAAAAGGTTCCTTTATTAGATACTATTTTATGTCCTTGGTGAATTTTACTCAATGAAATAATGGATTCTAGTTCTTTAATCACATTTTTTTCACTTTCTGTAATTACTAATTTATTCCCTAAAAATTCATATTCAAAGTTTAGCTTTCGCTTAAAATTACGATCAAAATAGAAAAAAGCAAAGGGACTGAGTAAAATTATCCCGAAGAAAAACAATAAATTCACAACAGGCAATGACTTGAATTTTAACAAAATAGCAGTTACAGAAATTAGAATCCCACCTCCATAATAGAGAAACATAAAATTTCTATTTTTTTTAATTTCTATAACTTTTTTTTCTTTCGAAATAGTATACTTCATTTTTATTATCTTAAGTATTATGAATGGCTTTGGCCGAACGCACATTTGGCTAAAGCCAATTTTTATTTTCAATTTTAGAACTCCAGCTAAAGCAGGAGGCAATTCAAAACAAAACTTTGCCCCGAAACCTCAGGATCGCGACTTTGCGAGATTATTAGACAAGCAAATATAATTTTTCTTTATTAAATCCTGCACGATTTTACTGCTTCCATCTTAAAATTATGCTAAATATTTTTTCTTTAATTGGTATATCGGGAAAAGTCGATATATTTGTGCCATGGAAAATATAGAAATCTTTAAAGCATTATCTAATAAGTCCAGATTGCAAATGCTGGAATGGTTAAAAGAACCCGAAATAAACTTTCCGGATCAGCTTCAGCATGCAGGATTTGAACACGGTGTTTGCGTTGGACAAATACAAGCCAAAGCCGGTTTGACGCAATCAACAGTTTCTGAATACTTGTCTATTTTGCAACGTGCAGGATTTATAGAATCTAAACGCGTTGGACAATGGACCTACTATAAACGTAACGAAGGTGCCTTTGAAGCACTCAGTAAATTAATTCAATCTAATTTGTAAATTACTTATGAGTACAAACAACCTGTTTTCGCCATTTAACTTAAAAACGTTAAATCTTAAAAACCGAATCGTAATGGCGCCTATGACGCGCTCATTTTCTCCAAATGGAGTTCCAACTAACGACGTAGCTTCTTACTACCAAAAAAGAGCCGAAGGTGAAGTTGGTTTAATATTATCTGAAGGAACTGTTATCGACAGAGCTTCATCCTCAAACGATGCCAATGTACCACACTTTTATGGAGATGAATCTTTAAAAGGATGGAAAAACGTAATTGACGAAGTTCATGCTGTTGGAGGTAAAATGGGGCCACAAATCTGGCACATGGGAATTATGGACAATCATCATTCAGGATGGGTTCCGCCAGTTCCTTTTGAAGGTCCGTCTGGTTTAAACCGACCTGATTTCAGAAATGGTGTAACAATGACTGAAAAAGATATTGAAGATACTATTATCGCTTTTGGAAAAGCTGCCGCTGATGCTAAAAGATTAGGCTTTGATACCATCGAAATTCACGGTGCACACGGTTATTTAATTGACCAGTTCTTTAGAGCCGAAACCAATTTACGTACGGATATTTATGGTGGGAAAACTTTACCGGAACGTAATCGTTTTGCAATTGAAGTTGTAAAAGAAGTTAGAAAACAAGTAGGTAACGATTTTGCAGTTATCATGAGATTTTCTCAATTTAAACCTTCTGATTACAACTATAAACTGGCTAAAAATCCACAGGAATTAGAAGCTTGGCTTACACCTCTTGTTGATGCCGGAGTAGATATTTTACACTGTTCTCAACGTCGTTTCTGGGAACCTGAATTTGAAGAATCTGATTTAAACTTTGCCGGTTGGGCTAAAAAAGTAACTGGAGCGCCAACAATTACTGTTGGTTCTGTTGGGCTTTCAAGCGATTTCTTTGGTGCTTTCGCAGGAGAAAGTTCTGAGCCAACTTCATTAGAAGAATTAAACAGACGTTTCGACAGAGGTGACTTTGATTTGGTTGCTGTTGGAAGACCTCTTTTATCTGATCCAAATTGGGTTGCTAAAATTAAAACTGGTAAAACAGATCAATTGAAAGGTTTCAGTAAAGAAGCTTTGGGAGCATTAGTTTTAGAATAATTTTTTTTTAGGTACAGAGTTACAAAGGTTCAAAGGGACAAAGTTTTCCTTTGAACCTTTTATTTTTTTGGCTGTACAATATTGCCCGCGGATTGAACGGGTTTTACGGATTTTCGCTGATTTTTTTTAAATCATTTTAATCTTGTATCCCGATAGCTATCGGGAGTGACAAAAAAAAGATGCACTGACGTGCATCTTTACATAAAATACAAAAGGGATGAAAACATGAGATTTCATTCCTTTTTTGAATATCTATAACTAACAAAATTTAGAAATTCAATTCGTTATTCGGCGATTTCTACAATTACCTTTTTTCTTTTTTGAAATTTCCCCTGAAGCCAATTACGAACCGGTTCATCGTAGAATTTCAGGCATAAGCAAGCAATTACTATACTGGAAACTAAAACGCCGATTCCGATAACATAACCATCTTTTAAAGGAACTTTATTATCAACCACCCAGGCGGTGTACCAGTAAATCAATGGATAATGTATGATGTAAATTGGATATGAAATGTCTCCTAAAGCTTTGCATATTTTCAGCGAAACCGCATTTTTTATCTCTCCTCCTGCTCCAATCGCAACAATTAACGGGAACATTAGAATAATACAAAATGATTCATATAAACCATTCATCCATAAACTGTTTTCGTCTCCAATTCTTGGAATGCTGAATATTACAAAAATCATAATACTGCAAATCCAGAAAGCTCCTTTTATATGAATTAATTTTCCTAAACGAGAAAGTAAAACTCCGGCAAAAAACGGATACAATAAACGGGTAAACCCAACATTCATTTGTTCCAGATTTAATGACCAACCGCCAATAACATCTCCTTTTGGTCCAAAAACAGTATAATTAATTAGCATTGCTGCAAATATTAAAACAAAGATTCCCAAGACTTTATTAGAGAATTTACGAAAGAATAATGCATACATAATATTAGCAATATATTCAAAGAAAAGCGACCATGCCGGTCCGTTTAACGGATGCATTTCACCCCAGCCTCTTATTTCTAAAGAAGGTGGAATTGGCAGTAATGTAAACCCTATTACCATTGTTAAAATCACTTTCCAAGCTTCCATTCCGGCAATTTGCGGAAACACAGTGTCTGAAGCCTGAAAATAATAGAATATTGCTCCAATGATCATTCCCATAATTACCATAGGCTGCAAACGGATTAAACGTCGTTTGTAAAATTCCCATTTATTCATTTTTCCCCAACGATCGTCATAAGCATACGCTACAACAAATCCCGACAATAGAAAGAAGAAATCAACAGCAAGATAACCGTGATTCATTATTTGCTTAAAACGGCTTCCTTCATTAAAGGTTTCAAAAATGTGAAAAATAACTACTAAAATTGCGGCTACTCCACGCAAGCCGTCAAGAATTTCATAATGTTTTTTTGGTTTAATATCCGTCATAAAAAAATGGTTAGTTTTTAATGGTTAATTATAAATGGTTAATTGTTAATTCAGATTTTCGTAGTTTCCATAATCAACAATTTATAATTAATAATTGATAATTAATTATTATTCCTGATGATTTTTAAGCCACTCTAATCTGCGTTGATCCGGTAAGTGTGTTACTTTGAAATTTTCAAATTTGGCTTCAAAGCCTTTTCCGTCTGGCGATGCTGCCATTAAACCTACCATAACCGGTGTATTGTCTTGCAATGGTGCGTTTCTGGTTAGTATATAGTTTTTATCATCATATGAAAAGAAAACCTCAACAGCATCTAATCTTCTTACCACTTTTATCCATACAAATGAAGGTGCTTTATCCAGAGTTGTCACACTCCAGTCGCTTTTATAGTGCGTTACAACAGTACTGATATTAAATTTTCCGTCAACAAATTCAACTCCGGTTTTAATGTAATTTTTCTCGTCAATACGAAGCATTAATCCCATTTGGTCAAAACGAGCGATATAATTACCGGTTAATTTTACTTTGGCTTCAAATTCTCCACCATAAGTTGCATAATAAAATGGTGCGTCGTCGACCGTGAATCCGTAATGCGAAATACGCCAGTAATCACTATTGGCAGTAACATTCATAATCAAAGCATTGTTTTTAATTTCCCATTTTTCAGGTTCATTAAACCATTGCATTTTATTTAAGGTCTGCGCCGAAAGGTTCTGTGCTAAAAATAAAACCAAAGCACTTAGTACAATTTTTCTCATGTTATTTTTTCTATTTTGAACCATTAAGAAATTAAGAAAAATTAAGTTTAAATTCTTTGAACTTAATTCCTTAATGAAAAGTTTTTTTATTTTTGAACCATTAAGATATTAAGCTTCATTAAGTCGTAATGCTTAATTTTCTTAATGCTTTTTTTACGCACAGTAAACACAAAGCTTTATTAACTTAATATCTTAATGGTAAAAACCTTTTTCAAGTTTAGTTAAACACAAAGCTTAATCAACTTAATATCTTAATGGTAAAATAATTTAAAAATAAAGCTGCAACCTTTTACAATTGCAGCTTTACAACCAACCAATTTAGAAATGATAAAAACTATTTAAGTGAGAAGCCCACTTTAGATTTTATGTCTGTAGATGATGCACCAATAATTGCTTCAAAATCTCCAGGTTCTGCAACCCAGTCGTGTTTTTTATCATCAAAAAAGCTTAAAGCTGTTTTATCAACTGTAAATGTTACTGTTTTTTCTTCTCCCGCTTTAAGCGAAATTTTCTCAAAACCTTTTAATTCTTTTATCGGACGTGGCAATGATGATTTCAAATCACTGATATAAAGCTGAACGGCTTCTGAACCTTCACGTTTTCCTGTGTTTTTGATTTTAACAGAAAATGTAATCTGATCTCCGGCTGACATTTGTTTTTTGTCTGCCGTTACTTTTCCGTATTCAAAAGTCGTGTAGCTTAAACCGTGTCCAAAAGAGAATAATGGTTTTGCTTTTTGTTTGTCGGCCCAACGGTATCCAACAAAAATGCTTTCTTTGTATGTTACGTCATCTCCACCCGGAAACTCTCCTAATGCATGAGCTCCGTTATCAGATAATTTTACTGGGAAAGTAAACGATAATTTTCCTGAAGGGTTAACATCTCCAACTAAAACCGCCGCCAAAGCAGTTCCTGCTTCTGTACCTAAAAACCAGCCTTGTACAATTCCCGGAACTTCTTTTACCCACGGCATAGCCACAGCGTTTCCTGAGATATTTACAAAAATTATATTCTTATTTACTTTAACCAATTCTGCAATTAACTGATCCTGACCGTATGAAAGTCCTAAATCCAGACGATCAAATCCTTCAGCATCTTGCTTGTCGCTTTTGTTTGTTCCTCCAATAAAAAGAACAATATCAGCATCTTTAGCTACTTTTAAAGCTTCAGCAGTCAATTCAGTAGGAGAACGTTTGTCTTCTAAACTCACTTTTGCCACTACTCCATTGTAATTACTTGTTGGATCTCCTACATAACCACGAGCGTAAACAATTTCAGCCTGATTGCCAATTCTTTTCTTTAAACCTTCAAGCGGTGTGATTTCGTATCTTGCTTTAAGCGAAGAACTTCCTCCACCAACAGTCATCATTTTAATAGCATTCTCTCCAATAACTGCAATTTTCTTAGTTTTAGAAAGATCAATTGGCAAAATATTGTTTTTGTTTTGAAGCAATACAATTCCTTCTTCCGCAATTTTTAAACCTGCCTGAGCATGTTCAGCTGTTCCAAAAGATCCAAAAGGTCTATTTCTATCCATTGTTGTTAAGAAAGATAAACGTAAAATACGACGTACTTTTTCGTCTAATTCTTTAGTTCCAATTTCGCCTTTAGCAATCATTGTCGAATATGGTTTTGCTAAATAATAGTTGTCATAAGCATTGCTTGTTCCCCATGAAAGTCCGTTGGTCCAAGAACCAAATTCCATGTCTAAACCATTATGAATTGCTTGTTTTGTGTCATGAACACCTCCCCAATCTGAGACTACAACACCTTTGAACCCCCATTCTCCACGAAGAATGTCGTTTAATAAATACTCATTATGACAACAATGCTGTCCTTTATATCTATTGTATGATCCCATAATTGCCCAAGCATCACCTTCCTGAACAGCAGCTTTAAAAGCCGGTAAATAAATCTCGTATAAAGCACGATCATCAACAATTACGTTTACTGAATTACGACCTGTTTCCTGATTATTTAAAGCGAAATGTTTCACACAAGCTGCAACTCCGTTTGACTGTACTCCTTTGATATAAGGAACTACCATTTTTGAAGTCAGGAAAGGATCCTCTCCCATATATTCGAAGTTACGACCGTTTAATGGGCTTCTGTAGATGTTAACCCCAGGTCCTAACAATACATTTTTGTTACGATATCTTGCTTCTTCACCAATTGATTTTCCATATAAAGAAGACAATTCTTTGTTCCATGTTGCAGAAAGTGCCGTTAAAGCCGGAAATGCAATACAAGAATCATTTGTCCAACCTGCCTGATCCCATTCATCCCATTTAACTTCAGTACGAATTCCGTGTGGTCCGTCGGTCATCCAGTTTTCCGGAATTCCTAAGCGCGGTACACCTGGCGAACTAAATTTTGATTGCGCATGAATCATTGCAATTTTTTCATCGGTTGTCATTCTTGAAAGTGCATCTTCTACACGCTCATTAATTGACTTTTTATCATCTAGATAAACCGGAACTTTATTCTGTGCGTTCACAGCAAAAGAGCCTAACAAAAGTAAAACAACAATTGTTTTAACGTTTTTAAACATAACTAATTAATTTATTAAAGCATTTGATTATTATTAAAGGTTGCTGTTCTCGAAAACACCTTTAATAATATTGTAAAGCTAAAACGTTATAGTTCGTGTTGAATTTTTAAACGAAAAAAAGTAGTGAAATAAAAAATCAAATTATTCATTATCAATATTTTAACAAAAAATAATTATCAAAAAAAGTAGTGGTTTTAAAAAAAATAATTAGATTTTTAAGGTAATTAAGCCAATTTTCATGACCATTTCTTCAAAATCATTTCGGGAAACTGCCGCTTTATTTCTTGCTCTTGTGCGATAATTGTAAATTGTGCTTAAAGAGTATCTCAAAAATGCTGCAATTTTTACGCTGTCTGTAATTCCAAGACGGATTAAAGCAAAAATACGAAGCTCTGTATTTAGCAATTCTCCTTGTTTTAAAACAATTTGTTCTTCGGTAATCAGTAAAGCGTTAAAGTCTTTTACAAAAGTGGGATATAAATTCAGAAAGATAATATCAAAATTCTTGTACAATTCCTCGAGTTCATTATCAACTAAAGTAGTTGATTTTAAAATTTTATAAATTTCGTCGAACTGTTTCGCAGTCGCTTTCTTATTTAAAATAATGCGATAGTTTTCTAGTTTATTGATATAAGTCGAACACAAATTAAAGAAATGCGCAATATACTCTTCCTTAATATGATTAGATTCTGACAATTGTGCATTACGTTCTTGCAGCTGATTATTAGTTTGCGTAATATCTTTGTTTAATTCCGCTAGTTTTTGACTTGTTATAAAAAGCTCTCCACGGATTCGGGATACTTTTTTCATTTGCTTATACACATAAATAACCGCCACAATCAAAAACGCTGTCAAAATACTGATGCACAAAAGATACATTTGCAACTGCATTTTTCTTTTGGCTTCTCTTTCTAAATATGCCGTGTTAATAATCGAATATACTTCAGACATTTGCAAAGTTCGAAACTGTACATTACAGAACAGAGCATCTGCAATAGCAGATTGTGTTAATCTATACGCCATATCTACATCACCAATTTCATAAAAAACCAAAGCCAGTTCCTGCAAAGAAGCATTGTCTTTTATGGAATGTTTAATATCCGATAAAGCAGAAAGTGCGTAATATTTTTTTCTTAATTCTAATTGATGTGTGGTTTCATAAATACTTCCTAAAAGATATCCAATCATTGCATATTGTGTATCGTCCTGATTTGCTGTCCCTAATAAACGCATCAATTTTTTCTGGGCAATACCAAATTGTTTGTGATGAATATTTCGCTGAATCACATTGATTTTATATTTCAACGTTTCAGGATTTAATACTGTCAATAACGAATCACGGTACATCGCAATTTGTTTGATGTACTTTGGGTCGTAACTGTTGGCTACATAATGCTCGTAAAATTCCCGATAGGCTTCATAATACTCCGGAAGCAATTCTTTTGACAATTGATTTTTGTTGATCGCTTTTAAAATAGCTTCTGATTCGCGATATTTTCCCGAAGAAGAATAAAGTGTCACTAATTCAAGATTTGCGAGATCTTTGAGATCTTTATTTTGAAGCTCATCTGCAAGTTTCAGGTTTTTCTTCACGTAATGAATAGCCGAATCTGAATTGAATTTTAGATATTCTGTATATAAAGTCTTGTTGAAATTGTACTCCTGCTCTTTCGTTAAATTATCAGATTTGATTTTTTTGAAGTTCAAAATACGCTCTTCTTTTAACTGAACATATCGCTCCTTGTTTTTTAAAGCATTGTCTAACTGTGCTAAAATAGCATCTGTACTATCCAATGAATAAACAGGCAGATTGACAAGAACAATTAACAGGAATAACAAATATTTTTTCAAGCTGAGTAAAGATATATAAGACCTACAAATATAAGAAAGTCGTGCTATAAATTTGAATTATTTATGAAGTCTGCTCATTTTACTGAATATTAAAAATCATAACAAATTTTTGAAATAATAATCTTTATAAAAAGGCTATTTTAAAGCAATCATGAGAATGTTTTCATAATTTTGGTTAAACTAAATTTTTCAATAATCTAAACATAAACACTCATGCCACACTTTGTTATTGATTGCTCTGAAAACGTAATCCGATTGAAATCTGCAGATGATATAATGCAGGAAGTTTTTAATGCGGCTTTATCAACAGAACTTTTTATTCCTTCTGAAATTAAGGTTCGTATTAATCCATTTTCGTATTATAATAACGGAAATTCTCTGAACGATTTTATTCATGTTTTCGGATATATTTTGGAAGGTCGAAATACGGATCAAAAAGCTCAATTATCAAAAGCAATTGTATCTAAACTGAATGCTACACTTCCTGAAGTTCCGGTTATTTCGATTAATATTAAGGATTTTGAGAAGGCAAGTTATTGCAATAAAACAATGGTTTAGAAACGATTCTTTTAATAGATGATATAAATAATCATATTTCAATAACGTTTGTCTTATAAATAAAATAATTTCACTAAATACTCAGATTGAATCTTTAGTGAAATTATTTAATACGATTTCGGGTTTCTATAAAATATTTTTCCCTTTGAAACTAAGGCTTAAGCTCAGTAAATTTGGTTTCTAAATCAAAAGCTTTCTTTACTTTTTCGACTGTAAGTTCATTCGGAACCAAAAATTCCAATGTTTTCTTAATATCTAAAGAAGAAGCGCCAACCAAAACTTTATAAGTTCCTGCTTCGGCAATCCAGGCATTTTTATTCTCCAGAAATGAAGCTAAATCTTTAGGCGCTAAAGTCAATTTTAGAGTTTCACTTTCACCCGGTTTTAATTCTTTGGTTTTACCAAAAGCTTTTAGTTCTTCTTTTGGTTTATCAATTGATTTTGAAGGTGCTGATAAATAAAGCTGAACCACTTCTTTACCCGAAACTTTCCCTGTGTTTTTTACTGTAACCGAAACTGTCAATGCTGAATTAAAAGTTGGTGAACTTAGTTTTACATCCGAAAAATCGAAAGTTGTATACGAATTTCCAAAACCAAATTCATAAGATGGTTTTACGTTAAAAGTGTTATAATAACGATATCCAACATAAACACCTTCTTCATAAGTTACATTTATCGGATTATCAGCAGGAGTTCCCAACCAGTTTTTAGCCGATGGTGTATCTTCATATTTCATTGGAAAAGTCATTGTAAGTTTTCCGGACGGATTTATTTTTCCTGAAAAAACATCAGCAACAGAATTTCCTCCTTCTTGTCCCGGTTGCCAAGACAATAAAATTGCATCTGCTTTATTTTTCCAGCTTGCCGTTTCAATAACACCGCCAACATTCATAATTACAACTACTTTTTTTCCTTTTGCATGAAAAGCTTCTGAAACATTATTGATTAATTCTACTTCATCATTTGCCAAATTAAAATCATCGTCAACCTTACGATCTCCGCCTTCACCTGAATTTCTTCCTATGGTAATAATTGCCAATTCAGATGATGAAGCTTGTTTTTCTAGAAAGTCTTTCTCCAGTTTTAATTCCGGTAATCGTTTTGGCAAAGCCAAGAAACCTTCTTTCTTGCGACTTTCCATTTCTGCAGCTTTAACTTTAGCTACAAATGGCGTATAAGTTGTTTTAATTTCTTCATTAATTGAAAAACCTGCATTATTCAGACCTTCAATTAACGAAACAGTATAAGCTTCATTTACATCTCCGCTTCCTGTACCTCCCGAAATAAAATCATAAGAAGTTACTCCAAAAACAGCTACTTTTCCTTTTTTATTGGTAAAAGGCAAAACGTTTTGATCATTTTTCAATAAAATCATTCCTTCAGAAGCCGCTTGTCTTGTAATTTGCGCGTGCTCTTTTAAGTTGGGTTTATCAGAGTATTTGTAATTTTCCATAATGGGAGATTTCAAAACCAACTCTACAATTCGTTCAACATTTCTGTCTACAACTTCTTTAGAAAGTTTTCCACTTTTCATGCTCTCAACAATTGCTGTTTTTTGAGCTGGAATTCCCGGCATCAATAAATCATTTCCTGAATCTAATTGTTGTGTTACATTACTGCTTCCTTCACTTATCGATTGAAATCCGGCAAAACCACCAAACCAATCCGTCATTACAATTCCTTTAAAACCCCATTCGTTACGAAGAATATCAGTCAATAAATCTTTTCTTGCCGAAGTATAAGTTCCGTTAATTAAATTATAAGAAGACATTACCGTCCATGGATTCGACTCTTTAACCGTGATTTCAAAACCTTTAAGGTAAATTTCACGCATTGCTCTTTCGCTGATATGCTCGTTTATAGAAAGGCGATTCGTTTCCTGATTATTGGCTGCAAAATGCTTGATAGAAGTTCCTACTCCATTCGACTGAATTCCTTTTACCATTGCCGAAGCTATTTTTCCAGCCACTAAAGGATCTTCTGAATAATACTCGAAATTTCTTCCACACAACGGATTTCTATGAATATTCAAAGCCGGAGCCAATAAAACATCAACGCCATATTCTTTAACCTCATTTCCCATTGCTTTTCCCACACTTTCAATCAACGCCTCATTCCAAGTCGAAGCCAAAGCTGTTCCAACCGGAAACGCGGTACAATAATAAGTGTTTTTATCATTCTCCCGAATTGGTTTTATGCGCAGTCCCGCAGGTCCGTCAGCTACAATAATAGCCGGAATTCCTAAACGTTTAATTTCGTAAGTTCCTCCTGCAGCTCCGGGAACACGACCTTCAATAGCACCAACTACAGGTTTTAACCCGTCGAAACCTGGCATTCCGGTTCCCATAAGTAAATTCGCTTTCTCCTCATCAGTCATTTTATTGACCAGATCTTTAGCGCGTTCTTTGATTGAAAGACGTATATCTTCATAAATATCCAATTTTCCGTTTTTATTCAAATCCTTAAAAGTAAATCCTTTAATAGTTAGAATTGGCGGATTATTTTCATCATTAGAAATACTATTCCATGATAAATTAGAAAGTACCAACGCGGTCAAAAGAGAAACTCGCGCTGTTTTTATAATTGTTTTTTTCATAGTTGGAAATTTTAGTGGTGTTGGTAATTGTGGAAACTATAAAACTTAAAATATTTCATTGCTTCACATAGAAGCAATATTAAATACTTTTTTCCATATCACCAAATAAAACAATATAAAATTTCACTTATCATAATATTAAACACACAAACATGTAATATTATTAACATGGTTCAGAATATTTCAATAATTACACATTACTAAAAAACCTTTAAAATCACTGATTTTTAAAGAGAATAAATAGAATTTCTAGGATTTTAAATGAATTGATAATAGCAAAAAAGCTTTGTCAAAGTTTTAAACTTCGACAAAGCTCTCGTTATTAAGTATTTTCCCGAATTGTCGAGGTACTTGCGGAGATCCCTCGTTCCTTGGGATGACAAGATTGGGTTTTGATTACGAATAAAAAATAGCCACGAATTCACGAATTTTCTCCAAACAATAATTTGAAAATATTCGTGAATTCGTGGCTAAAAATATTATAGAACCGCAATTGGCGCGGCCAGACAACTCTCCGGAATATTAAAGGCGTTTACTAATGAAACCGCATCCGGTCGAATATCCCAACAAAGCTGATTGACCATTTTACGAATTGCTTTGGTTTTTACGGCTTCCATATAACCGTCTTCAAGATACCAACCTTTGTTTTTTTCAAATTGCGAAAGTGCATATAAATGACTTAGTTTTGTCAATATCTCTTTTGTCTTTTGATCTCCTACTGTTTTTATTGCCAGTTGAAATTGTTCCAGAACTACTCTTTCCAAATAAGCCTGAGCTACATCGATCATTTGATGCTGAACTACATTAAAAGCATCATATGGTTCTAAACCTCCGTCAACTAGTTTTTTGATACGTCTTGCAGCCGATGCTAGTATTGCCTTTTCTCGATGAATAAAAGCTTGTAAATGAAACTCGCCATCAAGCAAGTGTTCGTCATCTGTTCTTCGGGTTGCAATTGGATTTTTCTCTGTAATTGCTGTTTTTGCATTTTCGTATACATAATTGATGATTCCTAAAGAACCCATTTCACCAAACGATTTTCTAAACTCGGATAAACGGTTTTTAGCCACCAATTGCATCAAGACTGTATTATCACCTTCGAATGTGGTGTAAATTTCGGTATCATTTTTTAAAGCGTTGATTCGGTTTTCAGATAAATATCCTTTTCCACCGCAGGCTTCGCGACATTCTTGCAAAATATCTCTTGTGCTCCAGGTCGAATAAGATTTCATTCCGGCTGCCAAAGCTTCAATTTCCTGCATTTCGGCTTCTGTTCTGTTCAGAAAACGGGTTGTAAGATATTGTAAACCAAAGTGTACCGCGTACGTTTTTGCCAATGACGGAATCAATCTTCGTTGATGCATTCTGTAATTTAAAATTGGAACTTCTGATCCGCCTTCGGGACCAAATTGTCTGTGTTGATCGCCGTATCGAATAGCAATTGTTAATCCTGATTTGGCTGCAGCCAAAGCCGAACGCGGAATCCCGATTCGCCCTCCAACTAAAGTGCCTAACATGGTAAAAAAACGCCTATTATCACTCGGGATTGGACTTTCAAATTCTCCTTTATCATTTACAGAAGCAAAACGATCGAGCATATTTTCTTTCGGAATCACAACGTTATCAAAACTTATCGTTCCGTTATCTACGCCGTTTAATCCCATTTTATGACCACAATCACCAATTGTAACGCCTTTTAAAGTATTTCCGTTTGTATCCCGAAGTGGAACTACAAAAGCATTCACACCATAATCGTGATCATCAATAATTAGTTTTGCAAAAACAGTTGCCATTTGTCCGTGAACTGCGGCGTTGCCAATATATTCTTTTTGGGCATATTTGTTTGGCGTATGAATTACAAATGTCTGATCGTTATGATTGTAAGTTGCTGTTGTTTCAAGTCCTTTTACATTTGATCCATGATGCGTTTCGGTCATTGCAAAACAACCCGGAATTTTTAATGTACCAATATCTTTTAGGTATTTGGCATAATGTTTCTCTGTCCCTAACGACTGAACGCTCATTCCCCAAAGTCCAAACTGAACGCCAAATTTTATCACTAAACTTAAATCGTGGTAACTTAAGGTTTCCATGATCGCAAAATAATCGGCTATGTTTTCTCCTCCTCCATATTGTTTTGGATACGCCATATTTCCCAAATTTTCATCTGCGAGGATTTTGCACCAATTATAAACTGTTTGACGATACACATTTATATCTGTCGAAGTTTCGTAAGCAAACTCTGGTTTTGAAATAATCGATTTTACTTTTTTGATAATTGCAGCTTCTTTTCCGTCCAGAAGTTCTGTTATTTTCTGAATATCAAAATCACTGTTGGTTTGAGAATTTGCAGTAAAAGAACTTGCTTTAGTTTTGAAATTCTGAATTACTTCTTCTCCTAAAACTCCCAGATCATTCTCCAGCTTTATAAAATTGGATTTCAGTGCCGAAATATCCAAATCTTTTTCTGAAAGGGCTACTGCAATATCAAAAATCGATTTTATGTCTGTTTTATTCTGAATGTTTTTTTCAATATCCAGTTTCCATTGCGAGAGTTCATTTCGCGAAGGCGGATTTGAAATGTCTACTTTAGAAAGAAGCTGCTGTTTTTCTTCGGGCGAAAGCCAAGTCAAATCATTAATGAATTTCTGAATTGTGGTAAACTCTTTTTGAGTCAGCAAATCATCAGACCATACTAAATAAAACAACGGAGTAAAGGCTTGGAGCTTGGTATTTTTCATAAAGAATCTAAATTTAGCTTTTGTTAAATTAAAGAAATTTATGAATCAAAATACGTTAAGATTCTCATAATTAATCCGCAAGTTATTACACTTGCGAATTGAAAACTGAATATTTACTTTTTTAAACCATTTACCTTATCATTCATCATTTTTTGAACAATATTAATAACTGATTTTCTCGGTAATAATCTCGGTAAAAAAGATTGCAAATAATTCATTGTACCTACTATTTTAAAGCTTTTATTTTTTAATAATGCCGAAATTGCTTCTTTAGCAACTGTCTCTGAACTATCAGCACTCATACCTTTTGTATTTGCTTTGGCTATAGCCTGAAATCCTGTTGTTGTATTACCCGGACAAAGAGCAGTTATAGTTACACCTTTTTTGTAATATTCGCCATATAATGCTTCTGAAAAATTCAATACAAATGATTTACTTGCACAATAGGTCGCAACATACGGACACGGCTGCAATGCTCCTGTAGAGGCAACGTTAATGATTCCGCAATCTCCTTTTTCAAGCATTTCAGGCAATACCAGATAGCACAATTTTACAAGTGCATTAATATTGATCTCAATCATTTCTTCGTATCCGTCAATACTTTCATCCAAAAAATTGACCCATTTACCAAATCCCGCATTATTTATCAATAAATCTACTGAGAGTCCGGCTTGTTTTATTTGATTGTACAATTTTACGGGAGTATCTTTTTTTAAGAGATCACCCGTAAAGACATTAACCTCAACATTATATTTTTTCGAAATTTTGCTGGCCAGGACTTTTAGCTTGTCTTCTGATCGGGCGGTAATAATAAGATTTGCGCCTTTTTTTGCCAGTTCGTAAGCAAATGCTTCGCCAATTCCGGATGATGCTCCGGTAATAAGTACCGTTTTGTTTTTTACTGTTTTCATTTTTTTAGTTATTTTCTGATGCAAAAATCATAAATAACTAAATCAATCTACTTGACCTATGTTAGGTAATTAGCTGTCTTCTAATTCTGCTTAAGCTTTCTGGTTTAATTCCAATAAATGAAGCAATATATTGAAGAGGAACGTTTTGAATCATTGAAGGGGTATCTTTTAGTATTTTCAGATACCTTTTTTCAGCCGATAAATCAATAATGTCTTTTGTTCGTTGCTCATTATAAATTATCGATTTTTCATAAATAATTCTGGCGAAATCTGCCCATTTTTGACTCGTTTTACATAAAATATCAAAGTTATCTTTTGTAATACGTAATACTTCACATGACGTAATGCATTCAATATTATCCAACGCAATAGTTCCGTTTATAAAACTACTAAAAGAAGTAATAAACCCGGATGGGCAATTGATATGTGTTGTAATCTGATCGCCATTTTGATTGTAATAAACTCTTATAAAACCAGAATTAATAAAATACAAATACTTCGCAACTTTGTTTTCAACTTCCAGAATTTCTCCTTTACTGCAATCTATAGCTTCAAAAAGACTTTCAACCAATATTGCATCTGATTTATCAATCTCTATGATCTCTGTTACAAGTTTAAGTAGCTTATTATACATTCTAATTTTATCTAGTTTAAATTCTTTTATTTTCTGGCAGATTATGCTAAATAAAAGTAATTGAATATTTTTAATTCAGGTTGGTAAAAAATAAAAAAAGTTTGCCACAGATTTAAAGGATTTTTTCTTCAGTTTCTAATACAAAATTTAAAATCAATTCGTGAATTCGTAATGGAAAAATGAAAAAAGTTTGCCACAAATTTCACTAATTTTCACTAATTATATTTTTTAAACTTACGCAAAGAAAAAATTCGTACTCATTCGTGAAATTCGTGTCAAAAAACCTCTCAAAAAAACTTCATAAAAAAACAGGAATGAAACTAATCATTCCTGTTTTGAATATCCTGAAGGTTCCGGTAATTTAACTTCTAAACCAATAAAAAATATAAACAACCTTTCGTTATTTTAGAACCTTTGGATATTGTAATAGTCTTTGCTTAATGGCAAAAATATGATGTGAATTAAAAACCAATACTGCAAGAAAAACGATTCCGTATGCCAGAATTTGTATTGGTCCGAATTTTTCTTTGTATAAAAACATCGCCAATAGAAAAGCTATCATTGGGTTTATATTTAAAAGCATCCCAACTGTTGATGAATTAATTCCCGAAAGGGCATATAAATTAAGGAACAACGGAAAGATTGTAAACAAAATTGCGATGGTTTCAATACAGAAATAAAACTTAAATTCTGTTGGAACCGGACCGCTATAAGCCGGATAAAATGGCAATAAAAACAAGGCAGCCATTGTAATATGGAACGTTAGCACTATAAATTTATCAAAACCTTTGTTGATACGCTGACTTACCAAATAAGATGCGTATGTAAAACCAATAATGATGCTAAAAAACATGTCCATGATATTGGCATAAGACAAAAGCACACAGCCGGAAATACTTAGTCCAACCGCCATCCATTGTGTTTTGCTTAGTTTTTCATGCAAAATGAAATACGCTAATAAAGTGGTCAAAATTGGACAAACCAAATAAGCCAAAGAAGTGGCTTTTACGCTAACATGATTCATTACATAAATGAATGTGAACCAATTTGCCATTAGAAAAACGCTTCCGCCGATATTTAATAAGACCGTCTTTTTCTTCTCAGCTTTCGAAAATCCTTTGAAGGTTTCAATCGCTTCTTTGACTTTTTTTCGTCTGAATGTAGCAGAAATCAATAACATTAGAATACTACAACTAAAAACACGGTAGAATAAAATATCTAAAGAGGCATAGTCATGTATTGGTTTTAAAACCAAACTAAAAAATCCCCAGATTACAAAACAGGTAATCGCAGCTATGTAGTATTTTGTTGTTTTCACGGAAAGCTTTTTTAAATGATTTTCTGATTTAACAAATTTCTAAAAAATAAAACAGCAATACAGATACAGTTTTTGTAAATTGCACCATAACAGTTTTTATTTTTGTATGAAAAATTCTAATTACTTATATCTTCAGTTTGCTGACAGAATCGAAAAACAGATAAAATCGGGTCTCTTAAATGTTGGTGATAAACTGCCGTCAATCCGTGAAGTCTGCGCCGAAACCGGTTACAGCATGAGTACAGTTAGTAAGGCTTATTATGAAGTCGAAAGCCGTTCTTTGATCGAATCAAGACCACAATCGGGTTATTATGTAAGTAATACTTCGGCCAGAATAATTGATGAACCATCGCCGAGCAGCCCGATTTTAAGATGTGAAAACGTTGACAGACAAGATTTAATCGATCAGGTTTACGGTAATATGATGGATGAGAGTATTACGATGCTTTCGCTGGGTTTTCCGTCTAATGAACTTCTGCCAATTGCCAAATTAAACAAAGGTATGGTTCAGGCAATGCGTCAACTGCCTAATAGCGGAACGAGTTACGAGCAAGTTAAAGGGAATCCTAATTTAAGACGGGAAATCGCAAGATGGTCTTTTACCTGGGGCGGATCACTAACGGAGGAAGATATTATTACAATGCCGGGCTGTACAAGTGCCATATCACATTGTCTGATGACGCTGACTAAACCGGGAGACACTATTATTACGGAAAGTCCGGCGTATTTTGGAATCTTGCAATTGGCTAAATCACTGGGATTGTATATTATGGAATTACCCACAAATATGACCACCGGAATTGAACTTGAGGCTTTGAAAAAAGCGCTTTCGTCCAAGAAAGTGAAGCTTTGTTTGTTGATGAGTAATTTTAGCAATCCATCCGGAAGTATGATGCCAAATGAACACAAACAGGAAGTCGTGAGATTAATGGAATTTTATAATATTCCGTTAATCGAAGATGATATTCACGGTGATTTGTACTTTGGCGCCAGCCGACCAACAAATTGTAAAACTTATGACGAAAGCGGAATTGTGCTTTGCTGTAGTTCAGTTTCTAAAACTCTGGCTCCGGGGTATCGTGTGGGTTGGGTTTCGCCGGGGAAATTCAAAAAAGAAATATTAAGAAATAAGATTTACCACACGCTCTCCTCTCCTACTATTACACATCAGGTTGTGGGGGATTTTTTGAAAAACGGTCGTTATGAAAATCATCTTCGAAAAATACGCCAAATCCTGAATCAGAATTGTAATAATTATATCAATACTGTTCTGGAATCTTTTCCAACGGGAACGAAAGTAAGTCAGCCTCAAGGGGGATTTTTTCTTTGGCTTGAACTGGATAAAAACTTTGATACGGCGGCTTTTTATCATTTGGCGATGAAACATAATATTAGTATTGCGCCGGGAAGAATTTTCTCTTTGCAGGATCAGTTTTCTAATTGTATGCGTTTGAGTTTTGGTTTACCGTGGACGAATGAATTACGTCAATCAATACAAACACTGGGAAGATTGGCGGGGAAGTAAAATTTAATTGACACCCATAGAAACATAGATTTTATATATTAAAAAAAACACAAAAAGAAATATATTTCTTCGCACATAGCCAACTTTGTGTGTTTCAAATAAGTGAAACGCCTTTTCTAAGCTTGTAAACTATATTCTATGCTAATTTTTCTCGCAGATTTTAAAAAGATTTAAGCAGATTTACGCAGATGATTATCTGGAATTAAATCTGCTATAATCTGCAAAATCAGCGTGAAACAAAAATCTTTTTAATTCTTTATCCCGATAGCTATCGGGAGTGGCTATTTTTTTTAATCTGTATTTCTATGTGTTAAAACAATTTACAGATTGTTCTAAAAACAAAAAACAACACCAATTAAGGTGTTGTTTTGCGAATAAATTAAAACCAATATTAATTTATAAAACGAAGTAAGCGTCGCTTTGCGCTTTTTTAGGCTCAGGCTTAAGGTCAAATTCTTTGATAATATCAAATTCGCTTTGAAACTCGTTTAGCATTTGCATCAGGTTCTTTTCAATTGTCATAGATATCATTGTAACAGGTGTATCTGTTGGTCTGTTTTCGAAAGGATCTTGCAGGTGAATTGCCATTTTTTCGATCAAAAAGAAGGTTCCTCCAATAATTGTAATCAACGGAACTGCAAACCAGCTCAACAAACTAATCAAACCAAAAGGCAATAACAGGATAAATAAACACAAGGTCATTCTGATATACATACTATAGGTTGTTGGAAAAATGGTGTTTTTAATACGCTCACATTTTCCCATTGCATCACATAATCTTGTCAAAGTACCGTCAATTTCTACTTGTTGATAACGATTAAGACGTTTATCTTTTTTGGCAATTCTTAAATCTCTGGCGTGAAGCAGCAATATCGCATTTGGAATATTCTGATGATTTTTTATAAAATTCAGTTCTTCTTCGCTAATCAAATCTTTGATCGGTTTTATGGCATCTTTATTTCGCAAAGCCTGACCTAAACTATAACACCACGCAATTTGTCTTTTGGTGAAGTTTTCTTTAAACTCATTTGCTTCTACAGAGAAATCCGGGTCTTTATAAAAAGTCAGCATTTGCCTAACCAAAGTTCTGGACTCATTTACGATTGATCCCCAAATAATTCTCGCTTCCCACCATCTGTCGTAAGCCTGATTTGATTTGAAAGCCAATAATAAAGATATAATTGTACCTACCATTGTTGGAATCGCGATTGGTATTTCGACCGCTACGTTGATGAAATAATGGTGAAAAATTTCGAATAAAATAGTGTAAGCCATAACCAACCCTAATTCAACTTTGATTTTTCCTATAACATATCGCATTGGTATTCTTTTCTTTAATAACATATTTTTCGTTTTTAATTAAAACTATATTTTCTCAGAAGTTTTGGTTTTAAACCAACTCTTCGTACAGCGAGAGCACCGGAAGTCCGAGTTTCTCGTTTATATTTTGTTTTTTTGTTTTCTTGAATTTTATTTTCTCTCCTTTGCGTGTTTCTACAAGCAAATCGATGTCGTATTTTGAAATTGCTTCAGATAAATAAGGTGCAAAATTTTCGTAATTATCATCAAAATTGGCTGTTTGGCTTACAATTTCATAAGAGAAATTTTCGTTCAAAAATTGCTGAACATCCTTAACATGCATATTTGCATTGCCGTTTTCTATATAAAGTGCTTTATTAAAATCATTTTTAGCCTGCTCAAGTCCTAAATGTAAAATGGGACATTTTTGGTTTCCGGCTAATTGAATTAAATATTGATGAATACGTTTTGTTTCTTGTTTATAAGAATGTGTCAGAATTACCAATTTTATAGAGAAAACATCAATAATGCGTTTAAAAATTGGCGATGAAAGTCCGTATTGATTCTGTACTTTTATTTTGCAGTTTGGCGTGTGTTCGATCATGTATCGGCACGTTTCCAGAACTTCTTCCTGACTTGCTGTAAGTCCGGTTCTCATTTCGCGTAAAAAATGCGACGAAGAGAAAACATCCGGAGTATCAGAAACCATCATTAAAATGATTTCACAATTTGATTCTTTTGCTTGGTTAATTGCTGATTTTACAGCGCAAATAGTATCATCTTTTAAAGTAGTAGGTATAAGGAAATTTTTCATAAGTATAATCGTTTAGTTTATACATACAAAATAACTCCACGTAAATTAGAAGGGTCTTAATCTAAAATTAGAATTTCCTAAGATTCAACATTAGAATTTTTAATGTTGCTTTTCTTGCTCTTTGATTTATTAAAAACAAGAGTCACAATCGTTCCTTTATTTTGTTCTGATTGTACCTGGATTTCGCCATCGTGCATACGGATAATTTTTGAGGCCAAAGGAAGCCCTAAACCGTAACCTATATACTTGGCAGCAATTTTCCCTCTAAAGAAAGGTTCATACAAATGCGGAATATCCTCTGGCGGAATCCCGATTCCGATATCATTGATAGATATTTTAATCCAATCCTGATTAGCAGAAAGCGTTACGAAAACTTCGTTATTATCAGAATATTTAACCCCGTTTGTAATAATGTTGTTTATCGCTAATTCAAGAAGTGGTTTGTTGCAAGGGATTAAAAGCAAATTAGAATCTTTTGGCGCAAAATTAAGTTTGATACTCACTCGGTTATCCGGATAAATCTTGTCCAAATCCGATTTTACATCCATTAATAACTCGTCAATTCTGGCAATGTCCAATACTTGTTTCTTTCCGTCATAACCAGTTTGTGTTAATTTCAGCAAACTTTCGGTTAAGTTTCCTAATCTCGAAGCCTGACTGTAAATATTCTCTAATGATTGAATGTATTCCGAAACTTCTCGTTCTTTAAGAAGCATAATTTCAGACTCGGCAATAATGGTTGTTATTGGTGTTTTTAATTCGTGAGAAGCATTATTAATAAAATTAGCCTGAATTTCAAAAGAGGTTTCCAAACGATCCAACATATCATTAAAAGTCTCGGTAAGATCTGAAATCTCATCTGAGTTTTTAACTGCAGGTAATCTGTTATGCAGGTTTGAGGCGCTAATTCGGTTTACTTCCTTAGTAATTCTTGCTACAGGATTAATAACACGTTTGGCAAGAAAACGTCCTAAAAAGAAGGCAAGGAATATAAATCCTATACCGCCAAAAAGCATGATTTTTATGATATAAATTGTTGTTGTAGGACCTTTTCGATCGCGCGCACCAACAATTACAATATATTTCTGATTGTTTTCTGTAAAAATTTGTCCTAAATAATACTTATTATCTACTTCAAAGTAATCTTTACCCGTTTTTAGAATATTGGTATAAAACTCATTCGGAAGATTTAATTTTGTATTATAATCAAAACTATCGGCGCTGTTTATTTTCAGCACAAATTCTTCTTCTTCAATAAGTTCTTCCAGTCCGTTTTTCTTCAGATTACTGTAATATTTTATCTTTTCAGGATCTTTTTGAAAATGAATTGAAGCCACAATTTTAGCTCTGTCTTCTAGTCGTTTTAAGAAATGATAGCGATTATTTTCGCGAAACAATACAAAAACGATAATACACAATAATAGTGTACTAAAGGAAGAAAGTGCTACATAAGTAAAAGTTATTTTTTTTCTTACATCCATTTTATGGCTTTAAAATATAACCTAAACCTTTCATGGTATGAATAAGTTTAGTCTTAAAAGGTTTATCTATTTTTTTTCGCAAATACGTGATATAAACGTCGACAACATTGGTGTTCATATCAAAATTAATATCCCAAACATTGTCTAAAATCTGATCGCGAGACACGATTCTACCCGTGTTTTTAGCCAAATAATAGAGTAATTTGAACTCTTTTGCGGTCAAAATAATCGATTCTCCATCTCTTTTTACAGATTTGGCTTTTCCGTTTATTTCCAAATCACTAATTACGATCGTATCAACTTTTTCGGTATCCAGATTTGCTCTTCGATTTAAGGCGTTTACTCTGGCATCGAGTTCTCCAAATTTAAATGGTTTTACCAAATAATCATCAGCTCCGGCATTCAATCCCGTTACAATATTCTCTGAGGTTCCAAGCGCTGTCAAAAGCAAAACCGGGACAAAATTCTTGGCAGCACGCAATCTTCTGCAAATTTCGATTCCATTAATATCCGGTAACATTACGTCTAAGATTACAACATCAAAATCATAATTATGAATCATTTCGAGAGCCGTTTTACCATCAAGAGCAACGCTTACTTCGTTATTGTTTTCGGCAAAACCCTTTCGTAAAATCGATAAAAGATTTGGTTCGTCTTCGACTATAAGTAATTTCATCTTAATTTGTGTATGGTTAACAAAAATAAGGATTGAGTTTAAAATAAGACTCAGAATATTTTAATAATTATGATTTAATTGTGAAGCGTGTAACTTTTTGCTTTAAAAAAAAGAAGTCAACAATAGTTTACAACTTAAAAAGTTTCTCCGGCATTCAGGTAAAATCCTTTAGAATTATTACCCCAGGCATAATCAACAATTAGATTAGTTCTGGTTTTTTTATCTATTAAGATTCGCAAACCAACGCCTGCTGCGGGCTGAATCGAGCTAAAAAGATGCGTTTGGGTTTCGTTATTGCTTGCGGTTACAAAGTTTGTAAATACCGTTCCGCTAAGCATGTGGTTGCAGGTAATTGGAAATCGCAATTCTGTCGAAAGATAAATCAAATTCTCTCCTCTAAACAATCCTTGGGTATATCCCTCTCCGCTTCGGCTTCGCTGATCCCAGCCAATTGCGGGTAAACTCAAATACGGAAGTTTTCCTCTGGTTACAAATTGTCCATAAGTCCAAACTGCCAGAATGTAGTTTTTGTTTTTGCTCGAAAGCGGAAAAAAGCCTCGATATTCTGTATACAAAACATTACTATACCTCTGATTATTAAACAATACCGGATTAAAACGATAGTTTATGTTTGCAAACCATCCGTGTGTCGCATTTACCTGATTATCTCTTGAATCGTGTACTAAATTAAGACTCATGCCACTCAAAAAATACTCCAGATTATTAAATCCATATTTTTGACTGTAATTATAATGGTACGTGAATTGTCCGTTTTCTACATCCAAATCTTTATCTTTTATGCTCGAATACCAATCGAGATTTATTCCTCCGCCAACATAAAAATTTTCAGCCACCTCAAAAGAAACGGTTTGGTGAAATTTGAAATAATTATAATCCATTGGCTGTGCAAGAGAGTCAATACTAAATCCTTCTTTTTTACTATGATGCGGAATAATATCAGTTCCTAACCCGTAATTGGGCTGCGAAAAAATATACATTCTATAATCACCACTTAAAAAAATCCTGTTGTTTTTAAGCAGTATATTATTCTTGACATTTACCAACCATTGCTTTTTGGTTGTATACGTTATGCCAAGATTGGCGATAGAATATTTATCTGTTTTTTGTTTTCCTTTAAAAGTATATTGCGCAACTCCTCCAAAAAAGAATCCCGTTGCCGGCTGAGAACCAATAGCGGGAATAACCAAGAAAAAATTGTTTTTTGTGGGCTTAACGACATAAACGGAATCTTTCTTTTTGAAGATTTCCAGTATTGTTTTGGGCGGACATTCTTCAGGATTACTAAATTCTGTTTGTGCAATCAGACTCAAAGGAAGAAAAAAGAGAAATCCGAAGATTGCACATTTACATTGAAAGTAATTATTTTTTAAAAAATTGACCATTCGTAGTTTTATTTTTTTGAAATAACATTCAACCTTAATGTAAATATAGAGCTAATTTTCAATATTTTAGCAAACAATTCTTATAAATAATAGTACTACAGGTAACAAAAAAGTCGCCAATAAAAACTGGCGACTTTAAAAAATATTTTATACGAATCTCTTATTTCGTAATAAACTTAGGATGGATTAAATTGTCTAGAGAATAAATTTCGTCCCATTTTTCCTGTGTGATTAGTTTTCTTTCGATAACTGCAATTTGATGCACACTTTTGTTCAATTTTAAAGCTTCTCCGGCAATACTTGCACTTTCTTCGTAACCTAAAATTGGGTTTAATTGTGTAACGATTCCTATGCTGTTCATCACCATATTGTAACAGTGATCAACATTAGCAGTAATTCCTACGATACATTTATCGATTAAAGTCTGAATTGCATTATTAAGATAATCTAATGATGTAAACATGGCAAAAGCAATAACCGGTTCCATTACATTTAACTGTAATTGCCCAGCTTCAGCTGCCATTGTAACGGTTAAATCCTGCCCTATTACATAAAAACAAGTCTGGTTTACCACTTCCGGAATTACCGGATTTACTTTACCCGGCATAATTGAAGATCCCGGCTGACGCGCTGGCAAATTAATTTCGTTGAAACCTGTTCTTGGCCCTGAACTCAATAATCTTAAATCATTGCAGATTTTAGAGATTTTTACCGCAGTTCTTTTCAACGTTCCCATAATCTGAACATAAGCCCCTGTGTCTACAGTAGCTTCAATTAAATCTGGTGAAAGCGTTAACGGAATACCTACTTCTTTGGCTAAATAACTCACACAAATTTCCGGATATCCTTCTGGTGCGTTTACTCTTGTTCCAATTGCTGTTGCTCCCATATTGATTTCTAAAACCAAACTTTGAGCATCTTTTAATCTTCGAACGTCTTCACCTATTGTGGTGGCGTAAGATTTAAATTCTTGCCCTAAAGTCATCGGAACTGCGTCTTGCAATTGCGTTCTTCCCATTTTCAAGACACTTTTAAACTCCTCGCCTTTTGCTGCAAAAGCTACTTCTAAACCTTCTAATGTTTTGATAAAGCTTTCCATTTTCAGATAAAGGGCAATTCTAAAAGCCGACGGATAGGCATCGTTTGTAGATTGCGAACAGTTTACATGATTGTTGGGATGCAGAAAATTATATTCTCCTTTTTTATGTCCAAGATACTCTAAACCAATGTTTGCGATTACCTCGTTTGCATTCATATTCACCGATGTTCCGGCTCCGCCCTGAATTAAATCGCTTACAAATTCCTGATCAAATTTACCTGCAATGACCTGATCGCTTCCGTAGCAGATCGCTTCGGCAATTTTAGGATCAAGTGCACCACAATCTTTATTGGCCAAAGCTGCAGCTTTTTTTACATAACCTAAAGCTTTGATAAATAATGGCTCTTTTGAAATTGGAATTCCCGTAATATTAAAATTCTCTACAGCTCTAAAAGTTTGGATGCCATAATACAGCTGATTCGGAATGTCTAATTCTCCTAAAAAATCATGCTCTTTTCTTGTTGATCCCATATCATATAAATTGTTACGTTTTTACTTTAAAAATCACTGTAAAGCTACATCAAATTAGAACTATAATAAAATATAGAATCTTAAAAAAATCATAGAATTTTCAATAATTTAATTAAATATTTAAAAAAGCAATACCCAAAGGATCTCAAAAACCTAAATCCTTAAGAATATCATTAATAGACAAATACAACACTCTGAAAAATACTGAATTATTTTTTGCTGCTATTTTTATAAAAGCCCGCCTAAATAATGCTTTTAATTATTATCTTTTCACTCTCAAACAACCATTAAAAGCAACATTGAAAAAAGAGTCTGAATATTTCCTTGATAAAGAATACAATACCAAAACTTATGGTAGAGACGATCTTAATTTTAAGGATTTTGAATGTTGTATTTTTAATAATTGTAATTTTTCGGAATGCACTTTTTTAGCCGTTACTTTTATTGATTGCGTTTTTAATGACTGTATATTTAATGAAGCCAAAATCAATTATGTCGCTTTTAGAACGGCAACTTTTAACCGTTGCGAAATCAAAGAAGTCAATTTTGCCATGTGCGACAAACTCATTTTTGAAGTTCATTTTTACGATTGTATTCTGGATTTTTCGAAGTTTTATACCTTAAAGATTAAAGGAACCACATTCAACAATTGTAGTTTAATTGCGGTAGATTTTATGGCAACAGATCTTACAAGTGTTTTATTTGACAATTGTGATCTATATCGATCTGAATTTGACAAAGCTATCGCCAATAAAGCCGATTTTAAAACGAGTTATAATTACACCATTGATCCATCAAAAACTAAATTGAAGAAAGCTATTTTTGCTTTGAAAGAAGTGAAAGGGTTGCTATTTAAGCATGATGTGATTGTGAGTTGAAGCCAAAATTGAACACGAATTTCACGAATTGACACGAATTGACACGAATTAGTTTGCGAAATTAATTTCACAAACTAAGTTTTAAGCTTTAAAATTCGTGTCAATTGGTGAAATTCGTGTTTACAACTTCTTCTCCATTACATAATCTTCCATCAAATAACCGTTTCCAATTTCGATGTTCACTTCATCGATAACTTCAAAGCCTATTTTTTTATAAAAACCTAAAGCCGAATTAAATCTGTTTACGTTTAATAATAAAGCGGCTGAATTGTTTTCTGAAGCTAATTTTCCGATTTCATCAATAACTTTTTTACCGATTCCTTTTCCTTGGGTTTCCGGCAAAAGATAGATTTTATGAATTTTGGTTATTGCTTCTTTGTTATAATTATGCTCTATTCCGATGAAACCTATATTAGTTTCCTCTTCATAAATCATATAAAATAACTGTACTTTTTTGTCGTATTGTTCGGTTAAAGCTTCATCAGAATAAAAAAGCCCCAACATATAATCTAGTTGCTCTTTTGATAAAATCTCACCATAAGTAATTGGCCAAGTAATATTTACTATATTCTGAATTTGTTTAATATCGCTGATAGCAGCTTCTGAAATCGTGATCATATTATATTTAAAATGCTTTTATTATTTAGTAAAAATTTGATTTTCCTGTTCACTCACTCTTATAAAGGTAGTTCGTTTGGTTAATTCCTTCAATCTTGAAGCGCCTACATAAGTACAAGTACTTCTTATACCTCCTAAAATATCCAATACGGTATTAATGACATTTCCTTTAAAAGGAACCTGAACTGTCTTTCCTTCGCTTGCTCTGTATTCTGCAACGCCTCCAACATGTTTGTCCATCGCGGTTGTTGAACTCATTCCGTAGAATTGCTTGAATTTTTCACCGTTAACTTCGATTAGTTCTCCTCCACTTTCTGTATGTCCGGCGAGCATTCCGCCCAACATTACAAAATCTGAACCTGCACCAAAAGCTTTTGCAACATCGCCCGGAGTACTGCAACCGCCATCACTGATAATGTGTCCGCCTAAACCGTGAGCAGCATCGGCACATTCTATAATCGCCGAAAGTTGCGGGTAACCTACACCCGTCTTTACTCGTGTAGTACAAACCGAACCTGGCCCGATTCCGACTTTTACAATATCGGCACCAGCCAATAAAAGCTCTTCAACCATTTCGCCTGTAACAACATTTCCGGCAATGATAACTTTGTCAGGATATTGTTTTCGGGTTTGTTTTAAGAACTGTACAAAATGCTCTGAATATCCATTGGCAACATCTATACAAATAAATTTAAGCAACGGATTTGCTGTTATGATTTGTCCAATTTTTGCGAAATCTTCTTTTCCGGTTCCGGTACTAATGGCAATATAATTGTAGAAATCCGGTGTTACTTTCTTTAAGAAATCATTCCATTCTTCCAGTGAATAATGTTTGTGAATGGCTGTAAAAAGCTTTTCTTTGGCAAGAACTTCAGCCATTTCAAAAGTACCGACCGTATCCATATTGGCGGCCATAATTGGAATTCCTGTCCAGATTGCGGTACTGTGTAAAAATTTAAAATTTCGTTCCAAGGAAACTTCCGATCTGCTTTTAAGCGTTGATCTTTTTGGGCGAATCATTACATCTTTAAATCCTAATTTCAAATCAGTTTCTATTCTCATTACTTTAAATTTTCTGTTACTTTCAAAGATAGAAATTTTAGATTTTAGATTGTGGATTTTAGATTGTTAAAACTTTGTGGTTAATTTTTGGTACGCGGATGACACGGATTCGCTAAAGCGAAAACGCTGATTAAAACGGATTTTTTTATTTAGATTGGAAATTAAAATTTTCTCATTGGAACGCATTTCTCCCGATAACTATCGGGATCGCTCAACGTGACAAACGGTAACCTGAAACTTTAAACTTTTTTAAACCTGAAACATTTTTTTCTACCCGTGAATCGTTTCGCCTTTTCCGTAGTTTGTGATAATTGATTCTTCATAGGCAAGCCATTCTCTCCAGCGTTTTTCCACATCGATTCCTACTCCATATTTACGGGCATATGTGATAAATGTAACGTAATGTCCGGCTTCGCTTTCCATTAAATCTCTGTAAAAAACAGCCAATTCCTCATCTTGAATATTTTCAGATAAAACTTTAAAACGTTCGCAACTTCTTGCTTCAATCATTGCTGAAAATAATAATCTTTCAACTAAACCTGAAACACGACTTCCGTCACCGCTTTTCTTCATATATAAATAAAGTTCGTTTACGTAATCGTCTTTGCGTTCGCGTCCTAGTTTTAATCCTCTTTTGATGATTATATTGTGAACTTGCTCAAAATGATCAATTTCTTCTTTGGCTAAAGCCAATAAATCTTTGACCAAATCCTGATGTTCTGAGTTATTGGTGATAATTGTTATCGCGTTTGTTGCTGCTTTTTGCTCACACCAAGCGTGATCTGTCAAGATTTCTTCAATATTTTTTTCTACAATATTTACCCATCTTGGATCTGTTGGCAATTGTAATCTTAATACGCCCATATTTTTTTGTTTATTTTGTTTCAGGTTTTCTTTGTTTCAAGTTGCTTCGCCGCCTCGACTTTAGTCTCGGAAATACTAAAACGAAAAAAGTTTAAAGTTTTGTTTACGTATTTTTTACGCGTCACAAAACTTTAAACTTGAAACCTGAAACTTGAAACAATTAAGTTTCAAATTTTATATTAGAATACGAAAATTGGTCTTTCGCTCATCATTTCGTTTACTTCGTTTGCTACTTCTTCGATAACTGCTTCATTTGTATGATCAGTAAGTACTTTATCGATTAAAGCTACGATTGTTTCCATATCTTCTTCAACTAAACCACGAGTTGTTATTGCAGCTGTTCCTATACGAATTCCAGAAGTTACAAATGGTGATTTGTCATCAAATGGAACCATGTTTTTATTTACTGTAATTTCAGCTTTTACTAATGCATTTTCAGCTTCTTTACCAGAAATATTTTTATTTCTTAAGTCAATAAGCATCATGTGGTTATCAGTTCCGCCAGAAATAATGTTGTATCCTCTTTTTACAAAAGCATCCGCCATAGCGTTTGCATTTTTTTGCAATTGCATAGCATAAGTAAAGAACTCATCTTTAAGAGCTTCACCAAAAGCTACAGCTTTAGCAGCGATAATATGCATTAAAGGTCCTCCTTGGTTTCCTGGGAAAACAGCAAGATCTAATAATGAAGACATCATTCTGATTTCTCCTTTTGGAGTTTTTAATCCTTGTGGATTTTCAAAATCTTTCCCCATCAAGATCAAACCTCCACGTGGTCCACGTAATGTTTTGTGTGTTGTTGTAGAAACAATATGACAATGTGGAATTGGGTCATTCATCAATCCTTTTGCAATAAGACCTGCAGGGTGAGAAATATCAGCAAATAAGATTGCTCCTACACTATCTGCAATTTGTCTGAAACGTGCAAAATCCATATCACGAGAATAAGCCGAAGCTCCTGCGATGATTAATTTTGGTTGCTCTTTTGTTGCAATTTCCTGAATTTTATCATAGTCTAAACGACCTGTTTCAGCATCTACACCGTAAAAAACCGGACGGTATAAACGGCCTGAAAAGTTCACTGGAGAACCGTGAGTTAAGTGACCACCATGAGATAAATCGAAACCTAATATAGTATCACCAGGGTTTAAACATGCATGGTAAACTGATGTATTAGCCTGAGATCCTGAGTGTGGCTGCACGTTTGCATATTCAGCACCAAATAATTCTTTGGCTCTGTCAATTGCAATTTGCTCAATAACGTCTACTACTTCGCAACCGCCGTAGTATCTTTTGCCAGGATATCCCTCAGCATATTTATTAGTTAAAACAGAACCAGCTGCTTCCATTACTTCATCACTTACAAAATTCTCTGAAGCGATAAGTTCTAATCCGTGAATTTGTCTGTCTTGTTCCTCTAGTATAAGGTCAAAAATTTGTTCGTCGCGTTGCATTTTTTCGTTTTTCGTTAATTTCCTGCAAAAATACAAAAAAACGTTTGCCAAACTGTTAGATTATGATATATTTGACATAGAATTTTTCAACAAATAATTAACACTCACATGCCAATAACCGCCAACGATACCAAAAGAAAATCATGGTTAGAAGTACCAGAAAATAGTGACTTCCCTATTCAAAATATTCCTTTCGGTGTATTTCTTACTAAAGAAAATGTCGTTACAGTAGGAACGCGAATTGGCGATCATGCCATAGATTTAGGAGCTTTACAACAGTTAAACTATTTTGAAGGAATAGATTTAACAGATGATATGTTCATGCAAGACACGCTAAATGATTTTATTTCTGACGGAAAAAAAACATGGCGCTTAGTTCGAAATCGCATTGCCGAGATTTTCGACGAGAACAATCCACAACTTAGAGATTCAACAAAAGATCGCGATATTGTTATTTTTAAAATTGACGATGTTGAGATGCAATTGCCTGTTTTAATTGGTGATTACACTGATTTTTACTCTAGTAAAGAGCACGCAACAAACGTAGGAAAGATGTTTCGTGATCCGGAAAATGCTTTATTACCAAACTGGTTACATATTCCGGTAGGATATCACGGAAGAAGCTCAACTATTGTTCCGTCTGGGATTCCGGTTCACAGACCAATGGGACAAACTTTGCCAAATGGTGAAAAACTACCCGTTTTTGGTGCTTCTCGTTTAGTAGATTTTGAACTTGAAACGGCTTTCATTACTACTGATGTAAATGTAATGGGAGAAAATATCCCAACTTACGAAGCCGAAGATTATATTTTCGGGATGGTTTTATTGAATGACTGGAGCGCGCGTGATATTCAGAAATGGGAATATGTGCCTCTTGGACCATTCTTAGCCAAAAACTTCGCAACGTCAATTTCTCCTTGGATTGTGACTATGGATGCTTTGGAACCTTTTAGAACTAAAGGCCCTAAACAAGATCCGTCTCCGCTTCCTTATTTACAAACAAAAGGTAAAAAAGCGTTTGATATTCATTTAGAAGTTTCAATTCAACCTGAAAATCAAGAAGAAACAATCGTTTCTCAATCAAATTTCAAATATTTATATTGGTCAATGGCACAGCAATTAGCACATCATACTTCAAACGGATGTCGTGTGAATTCTGGTGACATGATGGGGTCAGGAACCATTTCTGGTCCAACTCCTGATAGTTTTGGTTCTATGTTAGAATTAACTTGGGGTGGGAAAAATCCAATTAAATTAAAAGATGGTAGCGAACGTAAATTTATCGAAGATAATGATACGGTAATCATCAGAGGTTTCTGTGAAAATGCAGAAGTTCGTCTTGGTTTCGGAGAGGTTTCCAGCCAATTATTACCTCCTTTTATCAGACCATGAAGAGATACTAAAATATCAGAAGATATATAAATGAAAAAACCTTGTTAGTTGGCTAACAAGGTTTTTTCATGTTTGAATCTCGCAAAGACACGAAGTCGCAAAGCTTGTTTTTTAAGTTTTTATACTTTAAACTTTGCGACTTCGCGTCTTTGCGAGATTATTATTAAACTAAGCCGGAATCTGCTGGCTCAAACAATGTAAAGTTCCAAATCCCCAGATAAAATCAATACAACTAATTCCGATTACTTCTCTATCAGGGAAACATTCAGATAATATATTCAGTGCTACTCTATCGTTACTGTCATTAAAAGTTGGTACTAAAACACATTTGTTCAAGATTAAGAAGTTAGCATAACTTGCCGGTAATCTTAAATCTTCAAAATCTACACGTTTTGGCATTGGCAATGCAACAATTGTTGGAGATTTTCCATCTTCTAGTTTTGCGTTTTGTAAACGTTTTAAATTATCCTGCAATGGTTTGTAATTTGAATCGTTTTTATCTGTTTCTACAATCGTCACAATCGTATCTTCATTTACAAATCGGCATAAATCATCGATATGTCCGTGAGTATCGTCGCCTTCTATTCCGTCTCCAAGCCAGATTACGTTTGTAACTCCTAAATATTCTTTAAAAACTGCTTCGTAATCTTCTTTAGTGAAGTTTTTATTTCGAACCTGAATTGTTGGGTGCATTAAACATTCTTCAGAAGTCAATAAAGTCCCTCTTCCGTTTACATCAATTGCGCCTCCTTCTACAATTACTGGTTTTCCTTTGTACATTACTTGCGTTAAAGGAACATCAATAAAATCGGCTATTTTGCCTGGAACAAATTTATCTAACTGATAGTTTTTGTACTTTGCCCAACCGTTAAAATTGAAGTTTAGCGCTTCTCTTTTTGAACCATTTTTTACAATAATTGGTCCTGAATCGCGCATCCAGCTTCTGTTTGTTTTATGAATAATAAAAGAAACATTGGCAAGGTTTACACGTGCTCTTTCCAACATTTCGGCTACTTTTTCTTTCAGTTTTTCATCGGCTACGACCAAAAAAACAGTTTCAAAAGTGGCTACTTTTTTAATAAATTCTACAAAAGCCCATTGAACAGCCTCATATTTTCCTGGCCAGTCATTACCATTATGCGGAAAACACAATACAATTCCTTGTTGTTTTTCCCATTCTGCTGGAAATCTTCTATTATTTGTTGACATAAAGAGGTTCTAAATTTGAAAGTATGCAAAGATAATCATTCGAAAGGATTATAAAATAGTACAATGAAATCAAATTGGAATTAAGCTAAAAATTTCTGATAAAAATTAAGTTAAAGATTAAATAATGAAAGCTTAATATACAGCGAAGTTCTGCGAATTAAATTTGGCAAAACTAAAAAAACTAAAATGAAAAAACTAAGTATCTCATTATTAACAGCTGCAATTATCATGACGAGCTGTAATAACGATGAAAATGCAAAAACCGAAACTCCTGAAGTTGCTATAAATGAAAATCCTGCAACTTTTAAAGAAATTGGCTCCATAACAATTGGTGGTGAAGGCGCAGCAGAAATTTCGGCTTATGACGAAAAAACAAAAAAACTTTTTACAGTAAATAATAGTGGGACAAACCAAATCGATGTAATTGATTTGACTGATCCTACAAAACCAACTAAAATTGGTAAAATAGATTTGACGTCATATGAAGGTGCTTCAAATAGTGTTTCTGTTTTTGACGGAAAACTTGCCGTGGCATTAGAATCAACGGTTAACAAACAAGGAAATGGAAAAGTAGTTGTTTTTAATACTTCTGATTTAAGCTTAATTAAACAAATTACCGTTGGGGCATTGCCAGATATGATAACTTTTTCGCCTGACGGAAAATACATTATGACAGCTAACGAAGGGGAACCAAATACGGATTACTCGCAAGATCCGGAAGGAACTATTTCTATTATAGAGATAACAAATAATTATGCGGTTACTACTTTAAATTTTGCTTCTCTTAGCGGTCAGGCTGTTGCTTTGCAAAAAGAAGGCTTTAGAATTTCGAAATTTGCAAAAAGCTTTGCTCAGGACATTGAGCCTGAATATGTAACAATCTCTGATGATTCTAAAACTGCTTGGGTTACTTTGCAGGAAAATAATGGTGTTGCAAAAGTAGATTTGACTTCTAAAACTATTACTGCAATTTATCCTTTAGGTTTTAAAGATTTCAATACGGCAGACAATGCAATTGATGTAAGTGATAAAGATGATAAAATTGCTTTTAATCCATGGAAAGTAAAAGGAATGTTTATGCCTGACGGCATTAGTCATTTTACTGCAAATAGTATTCCTTATTTTGTTACTGCAAATGAAGGTGATGCAAGAGAATATGCAGCTTACTCAGATATAAAAAGAATGAAAGACATGACGCTGGACGCAACAGTTTTTCCTAATGCTGCAACTTTAAAATTAGAACCAAACTTAGGAAGACTAAATCTTGTTACTGATATGGGAGATACTGACGGTGATGGAGACCTGGACGAGATGGTAGCTTTTGGCGCTCGTTCTTTTTCTATCTGGAATGGAAACACTGGAAAAATCGTTTACGACAGTAAAAATGATGTAGATAAAAAAACACAAGAATTAGGAACTTATGATGACAAACGCAGTGATGATAAGGGTTCTGAGCCTGAAGCTGTGGTTGCTGTTAAAATGGGATCTCAAAATATTTTGTTTGTTGGTTTAGAAAGATCTGATGCTTTTATGACTTATGACGTAACTAATCCCGCTTCTCCGCAATATCTTCAAACTGTAAAAACAGGTGATGCTCCAGAAGGCGTTCTTTTTATCCCAGCTTCTAAAAGTCCAACAAAAAGAAGCTTATTAGTTGTAAGCAGCGAAGGCGACGGAACTATAAAAATCTATCAACCGGATTTAAAATAATTTTCACATTCATAAATTCAAAAAAGGGTAAAACATAAGTTTTACCCTTTTTTTTATCATTTACCAGCCTTATTTTAACTAATTTACATAATTAAAAGCCAAAAGATGGGAATTATGTAAGAGCAAATAGAACACAATCTAAAACGTGTCTCATAATTTTGTCATGAGTTTAAAATAAAAACCAACTTAAATTTTTGATATCATGAAAAAGAAATTAGCTTCCGTATCTCTTGTACTACTAGCATTTGCAGCAAATGCACAAAATATGGCTACAACTACAAATCAACCTTCAGTTGATCAACCTGCTTATAATAAATGGTCTGTTGAATTAAATGGTGGTGTAAATAAACCAGTGCGAGCAATGACCCCGGGTTATTCATCAGAAACCCTTGGCCTTTTTCACACAGACTTAGGTGTGAGATATATGTTTAACCCTAAATTTGGATTGAAACTGGATGTTGGTTACGATCAACTTCAGGAACGTAGTGATACTCCTAACTTCGACAGCAAATATTACAGAGCAAGTTTGCAAGGGGTTGTTAACCTTGGAAGAGCTTTGAACTTTGAGACATGGACAAACACTTTCGGTTTATTAGCGCATGGTGGATTTGGAGTTTCGCAATTAAGCAATGATGATGGTTTTGACGGAAAAGATTATATGGCTCATGGAATCATGGGACTAACAGGGCAAGTAAGACTAAGCAATAGAGTTGCTTTAACCGGAGATTTAACGGGAATTATTAACGGAAGACAAAACCATAACTTTGATGGACATGGAACTCCTGCCTATAGCTCTTTAGAAGGAGTATTAGTAAATGCATCTGTTGGTTTGACTTTCTACTTAGGTAAAAATGAGAAACACGCTGACTGGTATTCTGAGGATAATGAAAGATTAAATAAATTGGAAGACAGAGTTACTACAATTGAAACTAATCTTATTGATACTGATAAAGACGGTGTTGCTGATCTATATGATTTAGAGCCAAATACAGTTTCAGGAGTCGCTGTTAATACAAAAGGTCAATCTATTGATAACAATCAAAATGGTGTACCGGATGAATTAGAAAGTTATTTAGATAAAACTTATTCTAAAAAAGGCAGCGAAACCGCAACAAATAATACTGTAGAAGAATTGATTAACGGTGGATATGTAAACGTTTACTTCGATTTTAACTCTTCAAAACCAACAAATGCTTCATTATCCGGTGTTGACTTCTTAGTGAAATACTTGAAAAACAATCCTGGTAAATCTGCAGATATCATAGGTTATGCTGACGAAATTGGAAATTCTAGCTATAATACCGAATTATCAAGAAAAAGAGCTGAGGCTGTGAAAAAAGTTGCAACTAATGCCGGAATTGATGCTTCGAGATTGAATGTAATTGCTAATGGTGAAGACACTTCTGTGAATAAAAAATCTAAAGAAGCTCGTCAAATCGTGAGAAGAGTTACTTTCCAAGTAAAGTAAATAATACCATACTATTAAAAAAGGCTGCTTCAAATAATTGAAGCAGCCTTTTTATTTTTATTCTAATCAGAAATTAGTCTATTGCTCTTTTTGTAATATCTCCAAAAGCATCAATTCTTCTGTCTCTGAAAAATGGCCAGTTCTGACGTACATTTTCCTGTAAATCCAAATCAACTTCGGCAATTAAAATTTCTTCCTGATCATGTGAAGCCTGAGCTAATATTTCGCCTTGTGGTCCCGCGATAAACGAAGCTCCCCAAAACTGAATTCCCTCTGTTCCTTCAATATATTTTTCTAAACCAATTCTGTTTGCAGCAGCAACAAAAACTCCATTTGCTACAGCGTGACCTTTCATAACGTTCATCCATGCGCCGTATTGGTTTTCACCATATTGCTCTTTTTCTTTTGGATGCCAACCAATTGCTGTTGGGTAAAACAATACTTCAGCACCTTTTAAAGCGGTGATACGAGCTGCTTCCGGATACCATTGATCCCAACAAATAAGTGTTCCAATTTTTCCTTTTTTAGTTTCAATTGCCTGAAAACCTAAATCTCCCGGAGTAAAATAGAATTTCTCATAGAAATGTGGATCGTCCGGAATATGCATTTTACGGTATAAACCAGCTTCTGTTCCGTCAGTATCAATAATATAAGCACTATTATGGTAGATTCCTGCCATTCTTTTCTCGAAGAAAGGAACAATAATTACTACTCCTAATTCTTTTGCCAAAGCGCTAAAAGCAATAAACGAAGTACTGTAAAGTGGTTCTGCTAATGCAAAATTATCCACATCTTCACTTTGACAAAAATAATGACTGCTATATAATTCAGGAAGTAAGATAACTTCAGCCCCTTTATTGGCAGCGTCTTTTACCCAACTAATACATTTTTTAAGATTATTTTCGGCAACATCATTTAGATTTAACTGAATAACGGCGATTTTATATTTTCTTTTCGGCATGACATAAAATTTAGAGTGCAAAAATAGTAATTTTTAAAGGAATGACAAAGGCCAGAAATTACTTGTCATTAAGCGCAAAAACCTTGGACTTTTTTTACTCTTACGAAATATGCTAGCAAAGTCTCGAAGTCGCAAAAAAATAAAACGTTGCACTCTTACTCCCGATAGCTATAGGGATTGGGAGATTATCTTGTTACTCTTCCTGTTTTTTTTATTAAAAACTCTAAAACTAAAAAAGAAAACCATTTTACAAATATTTCATTCCTTTATACCAGAATCAAACATTTATAAAATGGTTCCTAACCTAAATTATCAACTTAGAATTTAATCAATAACCACTTTCTGAATTATGAATTCAGTTGCTGATTTTTGGAATTTAAATTCGAAAGTTCCTTTTGCAGTTGCTTTATATTTATAAACTGCTTTTTGAGGTTGTGGAGTTTGTAGTGTACAAACGTCTGATGGATATTTTACTTCTACTCCAAATCCTTTTGCAGCTCCAATTGATACTTCTGCAAATTTACTGAATACGCCACAAGCAGTATCAGGAGTATAAGTTACTTCATAACTTAATTCATCATTTACTTTTCCTGTTGCTGGTCCTGTAACTGCCGATGCAAAAGAAATTTTTGTATTCGTAACCGGAGGAGTCGGTTTATCATCGTCATTACTGCATGAAATTAATACTGTTCCTAAAAATAATACTACTAAAACTGATTTAAGTTTAAAATTTTTCATATAAAATTATAATTAATTGTTAATTACTATGAAGATGCAAATGTGTTGCTTTGGTTGCTTCACACAAATGTTAAAAAACTCACCAAAAGCATTAATCAACTATAAATCAATATTTTAATCAATTAAAAAAAATTACGCAACCACCGTTATTTCTTATAAAAAACTAAAATTTCTGGCATAGCCCCGGGTAGAAACGGCATCTTTTTTTTGAGCTTTTGCGAAAAAAAATATGGTGGATAACGGGACTGAAGGTCTTTTGAAAATGATTATTTTGCTCCAAAAAAAAAACACCATTCGCCGCGGCGAATGGTGTTTTACATTTTTAATATCGTTTAGATTTATGCTTTAGCAGCTTTTTTTGGAATTATTTTTTTTATTAAATTTACTATAACCAAAACCACAAGTCCTAAGGCTAAACCAACTACAAATTCTTTTATAATATCTGGGAGATTAATTTTAAGTGATAAATGATGGAAAAATGGAATATGATGCACGAAAATACCTCCGGCAACTAATAGTAAAGCTATTGTACCAATTACGGTCAAACTTTTTATAATTAGCGGAAGTGCTTTTACCAAAATATTACCAATAAATTTCGCTACACTTTTCTCCTTTTTACTAAACTTAATAAGTTTATAACCTGCTTCGTCCATACGAACAATTAATGCTACAATACCGTAAACACCAATAGTTGCGATGACTGCAATAATAGAAACTACTATAATTTGCTGTGAAATAGGTTTACCAACTACGGTACTCAAAGCGATGATTACGATTTCAACAGAAAGAATAAAATCGGTTACTATGGCTGATTTTATTTTTCCTTTTTCCATTTCAAGAATTTGTTCTTCAGTAAAGTTTTCTTCGGTTATTCCTTCTGATTCTTCATGAGAATGAGGAAATACAAACTCGTATATTTTTTCAGCTCCCTCGTAGGCCAAAAACAATCCTCCCAAAACTAAAACTACGATAATAGCAATAGGAAAAAATGCACTTAATAAAAAAGCGATCGGTAAAATGATTACTTTGTTAAGAAGTGAACCTTTGCTGATTGCCCATAATACCGGTAATTCTCTTGATGAAGCAAATCCTGAAGCTTTCTCAGCATTTACTGCTAAATCATCTCCTAAAATACCTGCTGTTTTTTTTGCTGCAACTTTACTCATTACTGCAACATCATCCATAATTGCTGCGATATCGTCTAATAGTACGAAAAAACCTGATGCCATTATACTCTTTTTATTTTTAAAAACTGTGTACTTCACTGGTTTTGAGACCCCAATTTAATCCACAAGTCTGGTTGTTTATTGGCGCTAATCTAAGACTTTTTTGTTGATTTTTCTAGTTAAAATTTAGTGACATTGGCCTAGAAGTACCCATATAATTATAAAAACTAAAATGGTACTAAAACATCCGCCGCCTAATTTTTTAGCACCGTAACCCGCTATTAATCCTCTAAAAATATTGTTCATCTTATTTTGATTTAGATTATTTTTCTTTTGAATTGAATTTTAAATCATTACTGTAAAGATCAGAACTTTGTTCGGAATTATTTTATATTACTTTCGAAAAAACTTATATTATTTTCAAATTTTAATTTTCATTCTAAACAAAAAACACCACTCGCCGCTGCGAATGGTGTCTTATTAAAATGTTAAAAATGTACCGCTGTGCATCTCTACGTTAAAACCTTTGAACCTCTGTCCCTCAGAACCTTTGTATCTTAGACTAAGACGCACTGCTGTGCATCTCTACGTAAATTATTTTTCGATATGGGTTTGATTTCTAAAAACCAATTGCCCGTCAAAAGCATCTATTAAAATAATGCTGTCAGTTGTGATGTTTCCTGCCAAAATTTCTTTCGACAATTGATTCAATACTTCTCTTTGAATCACACGCTTTACTGGTCTTGCTCCAAATTGCGGATCATAACCTTTGTCTGATAAATACTTAATAGCTTCTGGCGTAGCATCCATTGTAATGCCTTGTAATGCCAACATTTTTGTAACGCTCTTAAGCTGTAAACTCACAATTCTAGAGATATTATTGACTGTTAAAGGCGTAAACATCACAATCTCATCAATACGGTTTATAAATTCCGGACGAACGGTTTGTTTCAGCAATCCTAAAACTTCAACTTTTGCAGCCTCAGTAGCAGCTTCTATACCTCCTTTTAAGTTCTCGAATTTCTCTTGTATAATCTGACTTCCCATATTGGATGTCATGATAATAATTGTGTTTTTAAAATCAGCCAAACGTCCTTTGTTATCTGTCAAACGACCTTCATCAAGCACTTGCAATAAAATATTGAAAGTATCCGGATGCGCTTTTTCGATCTCGTCTAACAGAATTACAGAATACGGTTTTCTACGAACGGCTTCTGTCAATTGACCACCTTCGTCATAACCCACATATCCCGGAGGCGCACCAACCAAACGGCTCACACTGTGACGTTCCTGGTACTCACTCATATCGATACGCGTCATGGCGTTTTCGTCATCAAAAAGATATTCTGCCAGGGCTTTTGCCAACTCTGTTTTACCAACTCCGGTTGTTCCTAAAAATAAGAAGGTCCCAACTGGTTTTTTCATATCCTGCAAACCAGCGCGGCTTCTGCGAACGGCATCACTCACAGCCTCAATCGCTTCTTCCTGACCTACAACACGTTTGTGCAATTCGTCTTCAAGATGTAGCAGTTTTTCTCTTTCGGTCTGAAGCATTTTCATCACAGGAATTCCTGTCCATTTTGCCACCACTTCAGCAATATCTTCGCGTGTTACTTCTTCTTTAATCAAAGAATGACCTGATTGAAATTCTTGCAATTGCTTTTGCAAAACATCCAGACGTTCTTGCGCTTCTTTGATTTTTCCGTAACGTATTTCGGCTACTTTTCCGTAATCACCATCACGTTCTGCACGCTCTGCCTCGTATTTAAAATCTTCAATTTCTTGTTTTACGGACTGAATTCCGTCAACAATATCTTTTTCAGATTTCCATTTTACATAAATTACGTTGCGTTCTTCTTTCAGATTCGCCAAATCCATGCCCAAGATTTTTAGCTTACTTTCTTCTTTTTCACGTTTAATGGCTTCTATCTCAATTTCCAGCTGCATGATTTTACGATCCAAAACATCTAATTCTTCTGGTTTTGAATTGATTTCCATGCGCAGTTTAGAAGCTGCTTCGTCCATTAAATCAATGGCTTTATCCGGTAAAAAACGATTCGTAATATAACGTTGCGAAAGTTCGACTGCTGCAATAATTGCTTCATCTTTAATTTGAACTTTATGATGTGTTTCGTATTTCTCCTTGATTCCGCGTAAAATCGAAATCGCACTTTCGGTGTCCGGTTCATCAATTAATACTTTTTGAAAACGACGTTCTAATGCTTTATCTTTCTCAAAATACTTTTGATATTCATCTAAAGTCGTTGCTCCAATGGCTCTCAACTCACCACGAGCCAAAGCAGGTTTTAAAATATTAGCCGCATCCATTGCGCCTTCACCTCCACCCGCGCCTACAAGTGTATGAATCTCATCGATAAACAAAACGATATCACCTTCGGCAGCTGTAACCTCTTTTACTACCGATTTTAAACGTTCTTCAAATTCTCCTTTATACTTTGCACCCGCAATAAGTGCTCCCATATCCAATGAGAAAACGATTTTATCTTTTAAGTTTTCAGGCACGTCACCATCAACAATTCTATGTGCTAAACCTTCGGCAATTGCTGTTTTACCAACTCCCGGTTCTCCTACTAACATTGGGTTATTCTTGGTTCTACGGGTCAAAATCTGCAACACACGACGGATTTCTTCGTCACGGCCAATAACCGGATCGAGTTTTCCTGTACGTGCTAATTCATTTAGATTTTTAGCGTATTTATTTAGTGAATTATAAGTTTCTTCAGCTGAAGCTGATGTTACTCTTTCTCCTTTTCTAAGTTCTTCAATAGCGGCTTTAAGCCCTTTTCCGGTAACTCCCTGATCTTTTAAAATTTGTGAAACTTTGCTTTTTGAATCAAAAATTGCCAAAATTAAATGTTCGATAGAAACATATTCATCATTCATTTTTTGAGCAATAATCTCTGCTTCATTCAGTGTTTTATTTGCTTCTCTTGAAAGTAATAGCTCTCCTCCTGAAACTTTTGGAAAACTCTGAATTGTGCTGTCTAATATTTGTAAAAACAACGGAACATTTACATTTAGTTTTTTCAAAATAAACGGCGCAACATTTTCGTCTACTTCAAAAATAGCCTTAAAAATGTGTTCGTTTTCTATTTGTTGTTGTCCGTTGCGTTGGGCCAATTGCTGTGATAGCTGAATGGCTTCCTGCGACTTAATTGTAAATTTATTTATGTTCATATGTCTGTGATTTATGATTGATTTTACTTATAAATTTCGGTACCCTTAAAATTACAATTTATTGAATTAAATTTTTAACTTTAAATGATATAACTTTGCATCAGATCTTTCAAATTATATTCCACACTAAAAACACAGACAAAATGGCGCTTAAAATCGGTTTTTAACCAATTTCCAACGTCAAAAAGTCATAAAATACGCCAAAATATGAGTTTTTTTAATTCAATCTTCGGAAATTCAGAGAATGCAGATGCTCCAAAAAGTAATGTAAATTGGACAGAATTAACCGATATAGCACAATTAATGGAAATTGAGGCTATCTCAAATGCAAAACCGGTTGTCATTTTTAAACACAGCACAAGATGTAGTATTAGCCGTATGGCTTTGAAACAATTTGAACGTGAATACGATTTGAACGAAACTGTTGATGCTTATTTTTTAGATTTAATTGCAAACAGAGATGTTTCAAATGAAATTGCAAATAAATTCAGCGTTTATCACGAGTCACCACAACTTATTTTAATCAAAAACGGAAAAGCTATTTACGATGTTTCTCACAGCGATATTGATGCTGTAGCTTTAAAAGAAAAAGTTTAAACATTAAAGTTTTTACCATTAAGATATTAAGAAAGATTAAGTTAAGCTCTTAATTCTAAATGCTTTTAATATAAAAAGTGAGATTTAAATATTTAATTTACATCTCACTTTTCTATTTTTATAATTAATAATCAATCATTAACAATTAACAATTCACTAGAAAGTCCCTTCTGAACCTCCTCCACTAAATCCTCCTCCTCCAAAATCCATTGGAGATTCTGATTTTACTTCTGGTTTTAAACCAAATGTTGAAGCAACAATTAAAGCTTCGGCATTTAAAATAGAATTCGAATTATTAATTCTATCTGGTTTAAAAGTCAATCCGATTTCGTTGTCTTTTAGTCTTTTAATTGAAAAATACGCTATTACGAATAAAACTAATCCGCCTAGTGTTAAGGCAACTTCTATTGGTAAAACCGAGTAATAGAATCGAATGGTATAGATAGAAAATCCGATGGCTAAAAAGCTTATCCAAAGCATAATTCTATCCTTCGTTTTTAAGGCTTGAACCAAATAAACAATCGGAACAATTAGCGTAAAAGCATAAAAGAAAATCGCAAACGGAATATCTTGTCCAGGAAGTACTTCGCTACCTAAAAGCTCTACTGAAAGCTCTCTTACTACCAAATAATTACAGGAAAGATAAAACAATATCAAGCAGAAACTATTGGTTAATAAAAGCCCATTGTAGCAATAACTTTCCTTAAGATTATTAATCGTTTTTTTAGTAAAAAAGTAAAATACCGCAGCAAATATCATGGCTACAAATGGCAAAATAGTTTTTCCGATAGCGCCAAACTCAAACAATCCGTAAAATAAAATGGCTGTAGAAGCTAAACAGAAAACCAGCAGCGAAAGTAAGTGCAAATATCTTCTATATAATACAAACGAAGCTATTGCTACGAAAACGGCGATGACTAATTCATACCCATCTGTAGAAATTCCGATGGCAATTCCTAAATTCAAAAGTGCTCCCAAACAAAAGGCATCATCTAAACCGTGACTATGATATTTTTGATTGGCTAATAATTCGGCTCCTGTAAAACCAACTGCAGCAAAGATGTAACAGCAAATTTTAAAGAAAAAATTCTCACCACTTAAACCAAATAACGAAATAGCGCCGCATATTGATAAATACAAAAATGATCCCAATAAAAAGAATCCTAATCGTACCAAAATATTACTGCTCCCTTTAAAATCAGACAATTGTTTTTTAATTAAATCTTTTTGTTCTTTGCTTATAAAACCTGCGCTTTGCAAAGAATTTGCTTCATCCAGTAAAGCCAAATCATCTAAAAATTGTTTATTGTGTACTATCATTTGGCAATTTCTTTATTGAAGTTTTTAATAAGTTTAATAAATAATACTATTGAGCCTATAAAATAGACAGGTAACATAATAATAAATAACATCCAGACATCACCAAAGTCAATATGTTCAAAAACTCTAAACAAGAATATATTAAAACCAATATAAGCATACACAATCATAAAAACATATAGCGAAATCGCCTTGAGATTATGACTAACTTGATAAAAATAATAAGACGAACCTGCCAGAACAAAAGCAAAAATCACCCAAATACTATCACTATAATAATCAACCAGACTACTGATCGATGCAATGCTTATAATGTGCAAAGCAAATGTTAGATAAATAATAGTAAAGTGCGTTTTTAACTGAATTCTGGTGCTGTAAACTGTCCATAGAATAAGTAAAACTCCAAGCATTATTGCAGAATAACTTAAAGTTTGGTCTGCATAAAAATTACTATTATTTAGTAAATCCTGAGGTGTTACCGAAAGCCCAACATACGCTGCTAAACCTGTAATAGCAATCGTTAGAACACTTTTATTATCGAAATAATAAGCGCAAAAGAAACTGACCAATGTTGGAATTAAAGTTGCCAATCCGTAATGTGTTCCAAAGGGTTTGTATTGAAATTGCAGATAACCTATGAAAATACAGGTTAGAATATTGGCCGCCAAAACTAAATATTCTAAAACCGGATGTTCAAAAGTAGTTTCCGATTTTTGGAAACCTTTTGCATTTTTAAAGCAATAATAAAAACAAACTCCAATAACGATCAATAATAACGAAAGGATCGCAATATGGCCAATACTGTCAATGTTTTTGTAAATCAAAATTCCGATTCCGGATGTAAACAACAAAACCGATAAATAGAGAAATAATTTCAATTCTGCATTTAGCGAGAAGATATTCAGATTACGATAGGAACTGATTTCCTGATACTGATTTTCGGTTATCAGGTTTTTATCCAGAAGCGCTTTAGTGGCTTGGTCATCAAACTTATTCATAGTTACTTAATAAAAGTTCAAATCAAAAATAGTGTTTTTGATTAACTAATCTAATTTTATTTGTAAGATGATTATTGTAAAATGCTAGATTTTAGATTTTAGATTTTAGATTTTAGATTTTAGATTTTAGATTTTAGATTTTAGATTTTAGATTTTACTTAAAAAAAACAAAATCCCGAATCTTTGATTCGGGATTTTGTTTTTTTTTTATGAATAGTAATCGTTTTTTATTTCACAATTAACATCTCAATTTTCACTTTTCACAAATTAATAAGCTTCTTTCATCTTCTCTTTGATTGCATTTAGACATAAATTATTGATACTGCCTTCGTGTGTGTGTTTTGTTTCTTTTGGAGATTGATACGTTCCTGCTTCCAATTGTTCCGCAACGGCTTTGTATGCATCTCTAAATGGCATTCCGGCAACAACCATTTCGTTTAAAGTATCTACGGTAAACAAATAATCGTATTTTTTATCTTTTAAAATATTGTCTTTTACTGTAATATCTTTCACAGAGAAAATCGCAATATCCAAACATGCTTTAAGGTTTTGAAGTGCAGGAAACAAACCTTCTTTTAAAAGCTGTAAATCTCTGTGATAACCGCTTGGTAAATTATTAGTGATTAAAGTGATTTCGTATGGAAGCGCCTGAATCTTGTTGCATTTTCCTCTGATTAATTCAAATACATCAGGGTTTTTCTTGTGTGGCATAATACTCGAACCTGTTGTAAGATGTGCCGGCAAACTGATAAAATCAAAGTTTTGACTCATATACAAACAAACATCCATTGCAAATTTTGACAATGTTGCTGCAACGCTGCTCATGGCAAATGCTACAGTTTTCTCCGCTTTTCCACGGCTCATTTGTGCTGCAACGGCATTGAATTTTAAAGTTTCAAAACCTAATTCCTGAGTTGTAAAAGTTCTGTTGATTGGAAAAGAACTTCCGTAACCTGCCGCAGATCCTAACGGATTTTGATCTACAATCTTTAAAGCTGCATTTAACATCGTAATATCATCAATTAAGCTTTCGGCGTAAGCTGAAAACCACATCCCGAATGACGATGGCATTGCGATTTGTAAATGTGTATAACCTGGCAATAAAACATTTTGGTGCTTTTCTGCCGATTCCATTAACAAGTCAAACAAGGCTTTTACTTGTTCTTTTATGGCTTTTAATTCGTCTTTTAAATATAAATGAACATCTACTAAAACCTGATCGTTACGAGAACGTGCCGTATGGATTTTCTTTCCGGCATCGCCAAGTTTTACGGTCAATAAATATTCTATTTTGGAATGTACGTCTTCAAAACTGTCTTCGATTTCGAAATTTCCTATTACAACATCTGCAATAATTTCGTTTAATGCATCCACTAAAGAAGTTGTTTCTTCTGGAGTCAATAATCCAATTTGCCCAAGCATTTTGGCATGTGCGATTGAACCTAAAGCATCGTATTTTGCCAGAACCAAATCTAGTTCACGATCGTTACCTACCGTGAAATGTTCGATTTGTTTGTCTGTTGCAATTCCTTTTTCCCAAAGTTTCATAGGTGATATTTTTAGACTTCTTAGATTTTAGATTTTTAGACTTCTTAGATTTTTGGATCTTTAGATCTTTCCAATCTTTACGTTTAATTTCGCCACGAATTCACGAATTATTTTTGATAATCTTTGAAAATACAAATTCGTGAATTCGTGGCAGTTTTTCTTTCCTTATAATTTAAAGAAATCTGTTAGTATTTTGATATACAAGTCGACTCCCTCTTCGATTTCGTTAATAAAAATAAATTCATCTGCCGAATGTGACCGCAGGGTTTCTCCTGGTCCCAATTTTAAAGACTGACAACTCAAAACAGATTGATCTGAAAGTGTTGGTGAGCCATAAGTTGTTCTTCCTAAAGCGATTCCGGCTTGTACTAAACCGTGCGCAACCGGAATAGACGATGCGTTTAAGTGCATTGATCTTGGTGTTACTTCGGCATTTACATTTGCTTTTACCACATCCAGAATTTCGGTATTTGAATAACGATCCGTTACACGAATATCCACAACCAAATCACATTCTGATGGTACAACATTATGCTGTTTTCCTGCACTTATTTGTGTTACGGTCATTTTTACGGGACCTAAAACATCTGAGATTTTATCGAATTTATAGTTTTTAAACCATTCCATTACCGGAATTGATTTGTATAATGAATTATCATCGTTTTGGTGCGCAGCGTGACTTGCAGTTCCTTTTACTTTTACGTCCAAAACTAACAAACCTTTCTCAGCTACAGCCAATTGCATTAAAGTTGGTTCGCCTACAATGGCGCAATCTAACTCTGGTAAATGCTTTAAAACGCTATTTAAACCATTTTTCCCACTGCTTTCTTCTTCGGCGGAAGCCACAATTACAATATTATGAGACAGGTTTTGATTCTCATAAAAATGAACAAACGTCGCCAATAACGAAACTAAACATCCTCCGGCATCATTACTTCCTAATCCGAATAATTTGCCGTCTTTTTCAATAGCTTTAAACGGATCATTTGTATAGGCTTGATTTGGTTTTACAGTATCGTGGTGTGAATTCAGTAAAAGTGTCGGTTTATTTTCGTCGAAATACTTATTGAAAGCCCACACATTATTGTTTTCTCTTTTAAAAGGAATCTCGTTTTGATTGAACCAATTTTCTATTAAAAGTGCCGTTTGATCTTCTTCACTTGAAAATGAAGGAGTTTCAATCAAATTCTTTAATAAACTAATTGCTTCCTGGGTAAGCGTTTCTATATTTTTCATAGGTGTAGGTTCTCTGCCACGAAGGCTCAAAGTCACAAAGTTTTCTAATGAATTCTATTACTCAATTTTGTGACAATTCTAATTTGCGCAAATTTCTTAAATTAATATTTAAAATAACTTCCGCAGCTATCTTTTTTTGCCATGAATTACACAAATTTTCGCTAATTTTTTTAAATTTTAATTCGTGAAAATTTGTGCAATTCGTGGCTATATCTTTTATAACGTAATCGTTGTGTGTAAAACGTCCGGATTCTGCAACATTTTGTGATGTCCGATTTTAATTTTTTGAACACCGCGAGATAAACTATTAAAACAATTATCCAATTTCGGAATCATTCCGGAATGGATTACTTTTTCGGCTTTTAGTTTGTTGTATAACTCTTCGTTTATTTGAGTAATTACAGATGAATCATCTTCTGAATCTTGCAAAACGCCTTGTTTTTCAAAACAATATGTTAGTGTAACATCAAAAACTTCAGACAATGCAATTGATAATTCACTGGCAATGGTATCGGCATTTGTATTTAAAAGTTGTCCGTTTTTGTCGTGCGTAATGGCGCAAAAAACAGGAACAATTCCAGCTTCAAGCAACGTTTTTAATAATGATGTATTAACTTGTTTTACATCGCCCACAAAACCGTAATCTATTGTTGGGTGATTTCGTTTTGTTGATTGAATCAAATTTCCATCAGCTCCGGAAAATCCCATTGCATTGTTATTTTTAGCCTGCAATTGTGCCACAATATCTTTATTGATTTGTCCGGCGTAAATCATCACCACAACGTCAAGCATTGGAGCATCTGTAATTCGGCGACCTTCAATCATTTGGGGAACTAAACCAATACTCTGAGCCATTTTTGTAGCCGATTTTCCACCTCCGTGAACTAAAACTTTATATCCTTCTATTTTAGAAAAATCGGTTAAAAACTGTTCTAACTCTGTTGGATTATCAATTATATTTCCACCAATTTTTATTACTTTAACTTTATTCATGAGGTTCAAAGGTTCAAAGGAATAAAGGAACAAAGTTTAGATTCAGTTTGTAAAAACCTCTGAACCTTTGCAACTTTGTACCTTTGCACCTTTATTTATAACTTCTTAAGAATCTTTTGTAAAACTAACTGTGCTGAATACGTTCTGTTATTTGCTTGCTGAATTACGATTGAATTTTCACTGTCGATAACTTCATCGCTTACAATTACATTACGACGAACCGGAAGGCAATGCATAAATTTTCCGTTGTTGGTTAACGCCATTTTTTCGGCTGTAACTGTCCAACTTGGATCTATATTGGTTACTTTTCCGTAATCGTTGAAATTACTCCAGTTTTTTACATACACAAAATCGGCATTTTCGAAAGCTTTGTTTTGATCGTATTCGATCTTGCAGTCTTTTGTAATTTCAGGACTCAGTTCATACCCTTCGGGATGTGTGATTACAAAATCCATATCTTTTTGCATTTGCATCATTTCTACGAATGAATTTGCAACTGCTTGTGGTAAAGCTTTTGGATGTGGTGCCCAAGATAAAACCACTTTTGGTTTGTGTTTCGTTTTGTATTCTTCCATCGTAATAGCGTCTGCCAAAGACTGCATTGGATGACGAACAGCACTTTCCATATTCACTATTGGCACAGTTGCATGTTTCAAGAATCCTGAAATAACCGTTTCGGCATAATCTTTTTCTTTGTCTACTAAACCTGCAAAAGCACGAATGGCAATAATATCACAATACTGAGAAACTACTTCTGCAGCTTCTTTAATATGCTCTGAAGCACCGGAATCCATAATAGCTCCGTCTTCGAATTCTAATGTCCAGCCTTCGTTGGTAAAATTCATTACCATAACGTTCATTCCTAAGTTTATAGCCGCTTTTTGAGTACTCAAACGCGTTCTTAAACTTGGGTTGAAGAATAACATTCCCAGAGTTTTATTTTTCCCTAGGTCTTGATTTTTAAGTGGGTTCTTTTTGATTTTCAACGCACTTTTAACCCATTTTGATAATGAGTCGATATCTTGTATTGAAATATAATTCATATTTTTTTATTTTTAATTGGTGCCTGTTTTAGACGCGGATTATACTGATTCGCTTCGCGAAAACGCGGATAAAAACTGATTTTTTTCTTTTCTTTTTTACTTTCTTATTTTTCTGCTATTTTCGAAAACTTTCCGTCTGAATTCTGGTTTCTTTCCAAAATTCAGGAGTAAACCTACTTCGCAATTTGTTCCTCTTAAATAGTTTAATATTTGATTTTCAAATGCTGGAGAAATGCTGTCTGCTGCCTTTAATTCAAGAATAACTAAATTCTCAACAATTAAATCTGCGTAATAATCTCCAACTTCGGTTCCTTTATAATAAACTTGTATTTTTCTTTGAGCTTCAATATTTAAACCTTTACTTTTTAATTCCAAGTACAGAGAATTTAAATAAACTCTTTCTAAAAACCCATATCCTAATTCATTGTAAACTTCATAAAAAGTTTTAATAATGACGTCGGTCAATTCTTCATGCAATAATTTCATTTCTTTATTTTGAATGAAATATACTACATAATAGTCAAAATAAAATATAAAATCCGTTTTTATCCGCGTTTTCGCTTTAGCGAATCCGTATCATCAGCGTTATAATCACACAATCTTAGTAAACGGAATCTCATTCTTTAAAGCCTTCAAAATAAAATTATCATTTAATCCGTTTACGATCCAGGTTTCGATATTAGCTGCTTTTGCAATTCCTGCTGCTTCAATTTTTGACTGCATTCCACCTGTTCCGTGTGATGATTTTGATTCTCCGATTTCTTTTTCTAATACTTTCAGATCGTTTACCAATTTTATCGTTTCAGGATTTTCATCATGAATCGATTCTTTCGTGTAAATTCCGTTTGTATTTGTCGCAATAATCAGAATATCAACATTAAGCAGCACTGCTGTTAAAGCGGCTAATTTATCATTATCTCCAAACCGAATCTCATCTGTGGCAACGGTATCGTTTTCATTAATAATTGGAATGTAATTATTCTCTACCAAAACATTTATTGTATTGACAATATTGACTTTCGACTGATCTTTTTCAAAATCTGAATACGACAATAAACATTGTGATGTCAATAATCCTAAATCGCTGAAATTCTCATGGAAAATCCGCATTAAATGAGGCTGTCCAATCGAAGCTAAGGCTTGTTTCAATGCAATTTCTTTACCTTTACTCTCCAATTTCACAAACTGTTTGGCGGCTGCGATTGCTCCTGAACTTACGATTACAAATTCGTAATCTTTGTTTAAGGCTGCAATCTGCATTCCGAGGTCTTCAATTTTTCCCCGCGAAATATGATTGGTTTCTTTGGTTAAAGTATTACTTCCTATTTTTAATAAAATCCTCTTTTTCCCCATTGTTATTGTTTTAACCGCAGTTTTTTTAACCGCAAAGTGCGCAAGGTTTTTTTATATTGTTTGTGTTTACAAACGCTAAGTTCGCAAAGCTTTGTCAATAAATAAATTCCAAAATTTAAATTCCAAATTCCAATAATCTGAAATTATCTAATTGTCAAATTATCTCAATTATCTAATTTGTCCTTCTCCGTACACGTACCATTTATTGGTTACGAGATGTTGAAGTCCAATTGGTCCGCGTTGATGTAATTTATCAGTACTTATGGCTAATTCTCCGCCAAGACCAAATTGTCCGCCATCTGTGAAACGGGTTGATGCATTGTGATAAACTGCTGCTGCGTCAATTGATTCCATGAATTGCTTTGCAATATTTTCATCTTTTGTAATTATTGCTGCCGAATGTCCCCCACAATATTTATTGATTTTTTCGATTGCATGTTCCTCTGAATCAATTGTTCCGATTACGATTTTGTAATCCAGAAACTCTTCATACCAAATATCTTCGTTTTGAAGCGTTTCTGTGTCTTCAAAGCTTTTTAGCGATTCGTCAACAATAACTTCTACTTTATTTTCGATTAAAGTTTCAATTAAAATAGCTGTAAAACCTTCAAAATTGGGTAATCTTGAATCTATTAAAACTTTATCTAAAGCATTACAAGCTGAGATTTTAGAAGTTTTAGCATTTAAAATTACTTTTAAAGCTAAATCTGTATCTGCATCATGGTGAACGTACACAAAATTATTTCCACGTCCACTAACAATTACCGGACAAGTGGCGTGTTGTTTTACAAATTCAATTAATTTTTCTCCGCCTCTTGGAACAATTAAATCGACTTTTTGAGTTGGTTTTTCTAAAAAAGCCTGAGTTTCTGCACGATTGTAATTCAAATATTCAACCCAATCTTTTGAAACTCCGTTTTTTTCAAGAGCCTGATGCCATAAATCAACAATTTTTAAATTTGATCGTAATGACTCTTTTCCTCCTTTTAATAAAATCTTATTTCCGGATTTAAAGGCAATTCCTCCTGCTTCTATGGTAACGTCCGGACGTGATTCGTAAATAATTAATATCGTTCCGAAAGCTGCTGTTTTATTAACGACTTTGATTCCATTATCATGAACAAAATGAAAACGCTCTACTCCAACCGGATCTTCTTGCGAAGCCAACTGGTTTAAGGATAAAATCATCTCATCGACTTTTTTATCATCTACTTTCAAGCGTTCTTCCATCGCAAGATCTGAACCGTCATAAGCAAGTAAATCTTCCTGATTCGTTAGAATTATTTGATTCCGCTCCTGCTCGACCAGTTTTGCCATAGTCCGCAAAACGAGATTTCGTTTTTCAATTGATAATGGGTTCATTTTTTATAGTTAGTTGGTTGTTTTTTTGGTTGTTTACTTTATAGCATCAATTTCATGTTGCATCTTTTCTCGCCAATGTTTTCCATTTCTTTTTTCGAGATATGGTTCGGTAATTTTTCTATACTCTTCTTTCGAAATCTTCATACTCTCAGAAACTGTACAATAATTTACTCGTTTTAAACCGTAACTCTTTGTAATAGAATCTACTTTTATAAACTTTATATATTCCGTTTTATTTCTGGGAGGAAGTGCTAAACCGCCACCAAATTCTATTATTTGATCCTTTTTAATATCTTCTCTTGCTTCATTCTGAAAAGACAAAATAGATTCTTTTAATTCTTGTCTATTGTTATAAAATCTATACAAACCATTTGCTAACATTAAAAATGTACACAAAACATTAATAAGAATCATTGAACGAATTAATTTTCGCGAAAAACTTATTTTCTTATAAAAGATCAGACTGAAAAAAATAGCTGCTAAAAATAATCCGACATAAATCAATAAAAGTTGCTTCCATTCAACATGTTGAGTTAGAATATCAGTCAAAGTAAAATACTCTGGATAATTAAATAAATAGTAAACTAAAACATTTACTATCCAGAGTGTTAAAGTACTGATAAACAACTTTACTTTCATAAATATTAGTTTTGAAGCTCTTCTAAACTTTCTTTTAAAGCTACAATAAAGGTATCAATATCTGATTTTTTCACAGTCAATGGCGGCAAAATTCTTAATAGATTTTTGTTATTTGCGCTTCCTGTAAAAATGTGTTTTTCAATAATTAACTTTTTTCTTAAAGCCGAAACATCAAAATCAAATTCAATTCCAAGCATTAATCCTTTCCCTTTTACTTGTTTGATTCCCGGAACTTGTTTGATTTGTTCTGCGAAATAAGCCGAAACTTCGTTTACATTATCTTGTAATTTCAGTTTTTCGATTACATCAAGAACCGCAATTCCTGCTGCACAAGACAAATGGCTTCCGCCGAAAGTAGTTCCTAATAATCCGAAACTTGCTTCAAATTTTGGAGAGATCAAAATGGCTCCAACCGGAAATCCATTCCCCATTCCTTTTGCTACTGAAATAATATCAGCATTGATTCCGTGATGTTGAAAAGCAAAGAATTTTCCACTTCTTCCATATCCTGATTGTACTTCGTCTAAAATCAAAACTACATCGTGTTTTTTACATGCTTTTTCTAAAGCCTGAAAAAATTCTGTTGTTCCTTGGTCTAAACCTCCAACTCCTTGAATTCCTTCGATAATTACAGCAGTAACATCTCCTTTTACCAGTTCTGCTTCTACCAATTCAATTTGATTTAGAGGTAAAAAAGTAACTACTTGTTGTGCGTTTATTGGTGCAACAATTTTTTTATTGTCTGTAACAGCAACTGCTGCGGAAGTTCTTCCGTGGAAAGAATTATCAAAAGCTACAACTCTTGATTTTCCGTTATGGAAAGAAGCTAATTTTAAAGCATTTTCATTGGCTTCAGCTCCGGAACTGCATAAAAACAATTCATAATCTTCCAGTCCTGAAAGTTTCCCTAATTTCTGAGCTAATTCTACCTGCAAAGGATTCTGAATTGCATTCGAATAAAATCCTAAATGATCTAGTTGATTTTTTAATTTGGCTACATAATCAGGTTGCGTATGGCCAATCGAAATTACACCATGTCCGCTATATAAATCTAAATATTCTACTCCGTTATTGTCTGTAATTGTGCAATCTACTGCTTTTACAGGTGTTATATCGTAAAGTGGGTATACGTTGAATAAATTCATTTTTTCTTTTGTTTATTTTGTTTCAAGTTTCATATTTCAAGTTTGTACAGAACGTGAAACTTGGAACTTGAAACTTGAAACTGATTTGAGTTTTAAACCTGAAACAAATTTTTCCTAAAATCCGCTGGGTTTCAAATGTAAACCAGTGGTTTCTTCTAATCCAAACATTAAATTCATGTTTTGAATTGCTTGTCCTGAAGCACCTTTGGTTAAGTTGTCAATGATTGAGGTAATCAAAATCCGGTTTCCTTTTTTCATTAAACTGATGATACATTTGTTGGTTTGAACGACTTGCTTCATATTGATATTTGTCGTTGTAACAGTTACAAACGGTTCGTTTTTATAGAACTCTTGGTATTTTGCAACGGTTTGTTCCAGGCTTTCATCTGAAATTGTATATAAGGTTGCAAAAATTCCTCTTGGAAAATCTCCCCTATTTGGAATAAAAAGCAATTCACTTTCAAAATCCTCTTGCAATTGAACCAGACTTTCACCGATTTCTCCTAAATGCTGATGTTCAAAAGCTTTATAATGCGACATATTGTTGTTTCTCCAGCTAAAATGAGAGGTTTCTGAAAGTCCAACTCCTGCACCAGTACTTCCGGTTGTGGCATTAATATGAACATCATTATTCAATAAATCATGTTTCGCTAATGGCAACAAAGCCAATTGAATCGCTGTAGCAAAACAACCCGGATTTGCAATATAATTGGCTTTTTTAATATCTGCTTTATTCAATTCGGGTAAACCGTAAATAAAATCTTTTCCTTCAAAATGAGCATCTTTGTTCAATCTGAAATCATTTCCTAAGTCGATGATTTTGGTATGACTTGCAAATTGATTTTCCTGCAAAAATGAAATCGATTTTCCGTGACCTAAACACAAGAAAACAACATTTACATTTGGATTTACAACATCAGTAAAATTCATTTCAATATCTCCCATCAAATCGTGGTGCGCCACAGAAAGCGGTTTACCTGAATTTGTTGTGCTGTAAACAAAATCGATGTTTACATTGGGGTGATACATTAATATTCTGATAAGTTCTCCGGCTGTGTAGCCCGAACCACCAATTATTCCGATATTAATCATAATCTAAGTGGTTTACAGATGAAAATATGTTTTGTGCATTTCCTAAAATCTTAATAAATCCTTTTGCATCGTCAGATGTCCATGCATTGTTCATTTCGCCATATTGACCAAAACCTGTGTTCATCAAATCATTTTTAGATTCAATTCCGTCAAGCGAAAAATGATATGGTTTTAATGAAACCGTTACAGTTCCGTTAACCGTTTTTTGCGTGTCTTGCAAAAATGTCTCGATGTTACGCATGACAGGATCTAAAAACTGACCTTCGTGAAACAACATTCCGTACCAGTTTCCTAATTGTTCTTTCCAGTATTGTTGCCATTTACCAAGTGTATGTTTCTCTAATAAATGGTGCGCTTTGATGATAATTAAAGGTGCAGCAGCTTCAAAACCAACTCTTCCTTTGATTCCTATAATTGTATCACCTACGTGAATATCTCTACCAATTGCATAAGCATTTGCTAATTTTTCAAGCTTTACAATATTCTTTTCCGGAACATCTTTTTTACCATTTAAGGCAACTAATTCTCCTTGTTCAAAATGTAAAGTCACTTTTTCTTCGCCTTCTTTTTGCAATTGCGAAGGATAAGCCTCACTTGGCAATGGCTGGTTTGAAGTTAATGTTTCTTTTCCTCCAACGCTTGTTCCCCAAAGTCCTTTATTGATCGAATATTGTGCTTTTTCCCAAGAATAGTGAACTCCGTTTTGAGCCAAATAATCCACTTCTTCTTGTCTTGAAAGTTTTAAATCTCTAATTGGTGTGATGATTTCAATTTCCGGAGCGATTGTCTGGAAAATCAAATCAAAACGAATTTGATCATTTCCTGCACCTGTACTTCCGTGTGCAATTGCGCTTGCGCCTACTTTTTTAGCATATTTTATGGCTTCAATCGCCTGAAAAACACGCTCTGCACTCACTGATAACGGATAAGTATTATTTTTTAATACGTTTCCGAAAATCAAATATTTTATAGCTTTATCATAATATTTATCTACGATTGTAAGGTTTGCGTGTTGTGCGCTTCCTAATTCGTAAGCTCTTTCTTCAATTGCAGCTAATTCTTCTTCGTCAAATCCTCCTGTATCTACAAGTACGGTGTGAACTTCGTATCCTTTTTCATTTTTTAAATATTTCAAACAATACGAGGTATCCAATCCTCCACTATAAGCTAATACAACTTTTTTCATTTTTTATAATTTAGGCTAATACTTTCGTATTTAGCAAGTTTGAGATTTCTTTTTTAATTTATTCTTAGGTTAAAAAAATAAACGACAATAGTTTATTTAAGAATAAGGCTTGTTTTATTTTCTTTAATCTGCTTAAAACAGCCTCGTTGAAAGGGTGTCTTGGTGGATCTTTTTGTTTTTCTTTCGGGTCGTACAACATTCCGGTGCAAAGACACATTTTGTTTTCTTTGCTTTTTAGAATTTCATAATTGGTACAGGTTTTACAGCCTGACCAAAAACTTGGATCTGTAGTAAGTTCAGAGAACGGCACAGGTTTGTATCCCAAATCAGAGTTGATTTTCATTACAGCCAAGCCGGTTGTAATTCCAAAAATTTTAGCATCTGGATATCTTTTTAGGGAATAATCGAAGACTTTTGATTTGATCTTTTTTGCCAAACCTAAACTTCTATAATCCGGATGAACGATTAAGCCGGAGTGTGCTACGAATTTTCCGTGTTGCCAACTTTCGATATAACAAAAACCTGCAAATTTTCCATCTGCTAAAGCAATCATCGCATCACCGCTCGACATTTTTTTCTGAATGTATTCAGGAGTTCTTTTAGCAATCCCTGTACCTCTTAATAAGGCAGATGATTCTATTGTATCGCAAATTTCCTGTGCGAATTTGAAGTGTTCTTCCTGAGTAACAACAATAGAGATTTTCATTTCAATAGTTGAAGTTAGAGTTAAAAATTAAAACGTATTGTTTAGTTTGAAATCCAGAAATCAATCCAATAAAAATAGACAAAAAAGCAGTAACATTCTCAAAATCAAAACATTGATTTTGAGAATTCAGAAAATAATATATACTTTTAGGATATGTTTGTCCAATGGACAAATTATGTGATTTCAAAATGAAAAATGAATATAAATAAATACGCGGCGAAAAACTCTGTGAATACTATAGAGATAGTATCCGTACTTCGGGAGAAGTTACAGGTGAGTTTGTCCGTGACAAAGAAGTTATATGTAAACTTATTTTATTCATTGGTGCAAAAGTACATTATTTTTTTATTCGCAAAACAAAAAAATAAAATTCTAACATTTTTTTAATGTAATGTTATTTTTTTTAGACGCTAAGTTGCTAAGGTTAGCTTGTGAAACAAAAAACCCGATAGTCACAGAATAACTATCGGGTTTAAACCATTTTAATCTTTTATATTTCTAGTTCTTAGTAAACGGAATCACTTGTCCGTTACCCAAAACTGTCATATCAAAACTTGTTTTTGCTTCATTAAACTTAAATTTTAATCCGGCACTTGTTGATTCGAAAGTATCTTTTTCATTCTCTACAGGAACTATCGTGAACTTAGGGAAATTTGTAATTTCAACATTCAAAGTACTGTTTTTTTCTGTGAATTCAATTTTTAAAGGTGCTTTGGAAGTTGAATAAGTTCCTAAATAACCATCTAAAATTACGTCTTTCTCTACAGTGCCTTTTCCGGCTGACCAAACATTATTTGCTTCATTATGGTCTGGAAAAACATGATCAGGATCAAGTGTTATGGTATCAATTTCTTCCGTTGAATTATATTTGAAAGACCATGTATTATTACGTTGCCAAACTTCTACAGGAACAGTAACTCTTGAAACTTTACCCTTTTTTGTTTTAACATCAAGAACGATTGGCATTGGCATTTTATCAAAATTTTCAACTGTAATTACTACTCCTTTTGACGGATCGTTTTTAACATATTTAATTGAATTTATACCTTGGTCAAAACGCCAGTTGTTAACGTACCAACTTCTCCAGAACCAGCTTAAATCTTCGCCTGCAACATTTTCCATAGATCTGAAAAAATCATCCGGTTGCGGGTGTTTGTAAGCCCAACGCTCAATATAAGTACGGAAAGCATTGTCAAAACGCTCTTTTCCTAATATTTGCTCTCTTAGAATTATTAAACCAGAACTTGGCTTAAAATAACACAACATACCAATATTAGCTTCCTTCATATTATCAGGAGAACTCATTATAGTTTCAAGATCAGGTCTTGTAAAAGGCTCTGCGTTTTTATGTAAATCTGTTGGCTCTTCTTTGTACTCACCATTATTAAATTCAGCTGTACTTAATGAGTTGATAAATGTATTAAAACCTTCATCCATCCAAGCAAATAAACGCTCATTTGACCCCACAATCATAGGAAACCAGATGTGTCCAAATTCATGATCTGTAACTCCCCATAAATCCTGTCCTTTAGATTCCCATCCGCAAAAAACAATTCCCGGATATTCCATTCCTCCTTCATTTCCTGCTACGTTTGTTGCTGCCGGATAAGGATATTCAAACCATCTTTTAGAGTAATTTTCAATCGAAGCTTTTACATATTCAGTCGAGCGGCTGTAAGCATCTTGACCAGCACTTTCTACCGGATAAGCAGATAAAGCCAACGCTTTTTTACCACTTGGCAAGTTAATTTTAGCTCCATCTAATATAAAAGCCGGAGAAGATGCCCAAGAAAAATCACGAGCATTTTTTATTTGATAATGCCAGGTCTTTTCTCCTGTTGCATTTGAATTTGCGGTTGCAGCTACTTCTTCAGCAGAGCGAATCATAACTGTTTTATCACTTTGAGACGCTTCTTTGTAACGTTTAAATTGCTCAGCAGGCAATACTTCTGCTCCATTTAATAATTCTCCGGAACCAACTACATAATGATTTGCAGGAGTTGTAATTTTTACATCAAAATCTCCATACTCCAAGTAAAACTCAGAAGCACCTAAATAAGGAGCCGTATTCCAACCTCTTACGTCATCATACACACACATACGTGGGTACCATTGTGCAATAGTGAAGATTTTACCGTTTTTAGTCTGTAAAACTCCCATTCTGTCAGAACCCTCGAAAGGAGCAATGAAAGAGAATTCGATTTTAATTTTTACAGAAGCACCTTTTGAAGCCAATTCTTCAGGAAGAAAAATTTGCATTCTCGTGTCTGTAATTACATATTTTGCATCAACTTCTGTTTTTTTCTTTCCAACAGAAATAACTTTTACCGATTTTATCTTGTTTCCACCGTCAAAAACCTGACCTTGAGCTCCATTACGGCTTCCTGTCAAAGGGACAACGGCATTTCCCCTAGAGTCCTCTTTAAATAAATTCTGATCTAAATACATCCAGACAAATGACATTTTATCCGGACTATTATTAGTATAAGTGATCTCATCAGTACCAACAATTTCATTTGTTGTTCCGTTTAATTTTACCGTTAGTTGATAATCCGCCCTATTCTGCCAATATTCAACTCCCGGCTGACCACTAGCAGAACGAGTAGATGTACCGTTTTTAGTGTAAAAATGTGGTGCAAATGCATCGTGGTAATTGTAATTGTTAACTGGATTTACTGCTGTTGCTGGTGGCGTTTGTTGCGCCCAAACAGAAGAAATTCCAACAAAGAAAGCCATGGTTAAAAGGCCTTTAAGGGAATGCTTTTTCATATTTTTTAGCTGTTTATGTAGCAAATTAATGAAAAAAAAAGCTATTTATAGAGAAAACCTAAAAGATAAATTTAATTTTAGCAAAAATTTATCAAAAAAATATTTTGAAGCTTTTTCTTAGAAAACTAAAATTTATAAAATACATTTACATCTCTATTAAATTAATATATTTCAACTACAAAAAATTGAACACAACTATTTCAAATTCAAAGATAAGTGCCTCTATAAAACATTCCGGAGCTGAATTGTTTTCGTTAAAAAATAGTCACAATAAAGAATTTATCTGGGAAGGCAATCCTGATTTCTGGGGAAAACACTCTCCTGTCTTATTCCCGATTGTCGGAACTTTAAAAAACAATACTTATACTATAAATGGCGTTGAATATCAATTACCACGTCACGGTTTTGCACGTGATATGGAATTTCAATTGATTCAAAAAACAGATAATAGTGCCATTTTTTCATTAAAATATAATGAGGAGACTTTAAAAAAATACCCTTTTCAATTTGAACTACAACTTATTTACACTTTAAACGAAGCAACATTAGATCTCGAGTATAAAGTAATCAATAAAGGGGAAACTAAAATGCCTTTCTCTATTGGAGCACATCCTGCAATTGCTTTGCCTGAAGCTTTTGAAAATTATGCTTTTGAATTTGAAAAGAAAGAAACTTTAGAATATTATCTTTTAGAAAATGATTTAATATCCAACAAAACTAAAGTTTTAGAAACTACTGATAATCTAGTTCCTTTGAATTATAATTTGTTTAAAAATGATGCTTTAATTTTCAAAACATTAGAGTCTAAATCGCTTACAATCCTTGAAAATTCAGATCCTTATATAAAAATTGACTTTAAAGATTTTCCTAGTTTAGGAATTTGGACAAAAGAAAATGCACCCTTTATATGTATTGAGCCTTGGTTAGGATATTCAGATACCGCTGAAAACTCTGGTGATTTATTTAAAAAAGAAGGGATTTTAGTTTTGGAAGCTCATCAAACTTTCCAATCAAAATTTAGTATACAAATATTATAAAAAGTAAAGAAATGTTAGAACTTAATTTTAATCCATTTCCAGTTATAGAAACGGATCGTTTGCTATTAAGAAGAGTTACAAATGATGATGCAAATGCAGTTTTCGAATTACGCTCGAATCCTGAATCTATGAAATTTATCCCACGACCTTTATTAAAAAATACTAAAGAAGCACTTGAACTTATTGCTGAGATTGATAGCAAGATAGAAACAAATATTGGCATCAATTGGGCAATTACTCTAAAAGACAATCCTAAATTACTTGGTATTATTGGCTATTACAGAACACAGCCGGAAAATTATCGTTCTGAAATTGGATATATTCTGTTACCCGAATTTCATGGAAAAGGAATAGTTTCTGAAGCTTTAAATCGATTAATCAAATATGGTTTTGAAGATTTAAAATTACACTCAATAGAGGCTATTATCGACCCCGAGAACTTTGCTTCTGAAAAAGTACTGCAAAAATGCGGTTTTATAAAAGAAGCTCATTTTAAAGAATCTGATTATTATGGGGGACGTTTTCGAGATAAAGTAATTTACTCATTATTAGAAAAGTAATTTTTCTCATTTGTTTCTTATAAAAAAAAATGCCAAAAAAGAATACTGCAAACAATAGTACGTATTCTTATACGTTATATTTGCACTCGAAATAATCAGTGCAATCTCCATTTCTTTATAAATACCACATGAAAAAATTATTAATTCTACTTGTCCTTTTCTTTTCAATACAATCACAAAGTCAAACCTTTATTAAATTTAATGCCGCAACAGCTTTATTAGCAATACCAAATGTTGGCATAGAAACCAGTATTGGAGAAAAAACTACTCTTAGTTTTGATGTAATGGCGTCTTTTTGGAAATCATTTAATGGTCATAATCCAATGGAATTTTATACTTTCACTCCTGAAGTTCGTTATCATTTCAAAGAAAAGTATAATGGTTTTTATGCTGGTATTCATGCTGGTCCTGATTTTTATCAAATACAAAAATGGAATTACTGGGATACTAACAAATACGAACATGGATTCGGTTATCGTTTAGGAGCAACAGTTGGCTACAATATCAAATTAAGTGATAAATTTTTATTAGACATTTTTGCAGGAGGTGGCTGGCATCAAGGTTTCTATCATGGATATTACAATGATGGAACTCCCGGGAGATACGAAAAAGCACCAAATTGGAATAAAAGTGGCGAATGGCTTCCGTACCGTGGCGGCGTTATGATTTCTTATAAATTGTAATTATTCTGTAAACTTAGGAAGCGATTTTAGATACAAATCTTCTACTTTTTTACGAGCCCAATCCGTTTTTCTTAAAAAAGTTAAACTTGATTTGATGCTAGGATTTGATAGAAAACATTTAATAGGGATTAATTCTCCTAAAGTATCAAAGCCATAATAATCAACTAATGATTCTAGGATTTTTTGAAGTGTAATTCCGTGTAAAGGATCTTTAGATTGATTCTGCATTTTATACTTTTTAAATAATAATAAAAAGACCGTGCTTAAAAACTACGGTCTTTTCTTTTTTACAAAATTAGCAAATTGAAATCTAAATCAATCTACTATAAATTAGAATATAAATTTAAATCCAACAGAAAGTGGAGTTGTTAAACTTGAACCTCCTGCTAAATAAGCGGAATCAACATTTGCCATATGTGCCAATCCAAAATTAGTAACAGTAGTTTTAGGACCTTTTTCAGGATCAATCGTAGTTGATGTAAAATTCACCAAGTCGTAAGAGAACTCAACAGAAAAGTTCTTTGTTACGAAATAATCAAATCCTCCTGATACAGACAAACCAAATTGATTTATTTTTGTGTTATGTTCTTTTTCTTTACCTGTAATAACCGGCAAAGCTGCTTGTCCAAAGAAATAAAGAGAACCTGCAACATTCCAATATTTTCTTGCTAATGGCTGAATTACAATTAAATCTGTTTTTGTAGATTCATTTGAGTTTAAATCCGATTTCAAATTGATATAACCCAATCCTGCACCAACAGCTATAGTTGGAGTTATAAAGGTTCCTACAATTGGTATTACTGATAAATTTGTATGCTTTACATCAGCTGTTTTTGTTTGTTGGTATCCAAATTGAGATGTTGCAAACCAAGCCCCTTTTAAACCTTGATTAGAATCCTGAGCTTTTGCAGTTAAACCAATAAATGCAATACTAACTAGTGTTAAAATTTTTTTCATCTTGTAAGTTTGTTTTAAATTATTTAACAAACTTATGCGTAAGCTTTTTCCTTAGAACTGATTAAAGTCATAGATTAAAAAAAACTTTTAATTATCTTAGAACTCATTAAAGTTTTTCATTTTTGTTTTACATTTGCCATTATGTTAAAAACAGTCAACATCCTTAATAAAAGAGCACGTTTTGATTATGAGATAATCGATACGTATACTGCCGGAATTGTTTTATCCGGAACTGAGATTAAATCAATACGATTAGGCAAAGCCAATATCACTGAAAGTTTTTGTGAATTTAGCAATCTCGAGCTTTTTGCTATTAACACTTATATCGAAGAATATACTTTTGGGAATCAATTCAATCATAAATCCAGAAGTGAGAGAAAATTGCTTTTGAATAAAAAGGAATTAAAAACCCTTCACAAAAATGTTCAGGCAAAAGGACTCACAATTGTTCCGTTAAAATTATTTACAAACGAAAAAGGATTAGCAAAATTGCAAATTGGTCTTTGTAAAGGAAAGAAAAATTACGACAAACGTGAATCTCTTAAAGAACAAGATACTAAACGTGATTTAGACCGAATTAAAAAAGCTTACAACTAAAAAAATATCTTTTTAATTTTCTTTTAAACAAGTGTTTATAAATATTTTATTGTTATTTTTACTACAAATAATTCAACCTTAAAATATGAAAAAATATTTAATTTTGTTAATTGCCGTGTTGGCACTTACAAGTTGTGGTAGTAATACCTCTATTGTTAATAGTTGGAGAGATCCGAAAATAACCGTAGCTCAGGAACATTTTAAAAAGGTTTTAGTTGTTGTATTAGTAAAAGATGAAGCTTCAAGAAGAGTTGCCGAAAATAGAATTGCTGCCAGTAATGAAATTTTTAAAACTTCATATCAATATTTAGACGCTAGTTCGCAGATTACTAAGGAACAAAAATTAAAAATTCTTCAAGATGAAAATTTTGACGGAGTTATTTCCATGAGATTAGTGAGCACTGATAAAGAAACCAATTATGTTCCAGGAACTTATACAGGAATGTATTATGGTGGATTTGATGGTATGTACACCGGAATGTATGGTTATGGTTTTGGAAACTGGTACGGAATGTACTCCCCAAATTTCTATGATCCGGGATATTATCAGGAAACAACTTCTTATATGGTAGAAACAAATATTTTCTCCTTAAAAGAAAATAAACTAATCTGGACCGGAACTACAAAATCTGATTATGTAACTGACTTAGGTCAAACGGTTGACGCAATTATGCAGGCAGTTGTAAAAGAAATGAGAAAAGACGGATCACTTCCTCCAAAATAAAATAATTAAAAAAGCAGTATTTGATATTGCTTTTTTATTCTAAAAAAATATGACTAATTTTGTCAAGACAATTTATAGTTCGTCAAAAATGAAATCACTTCTTAAAAATGCCAGAGAACAAAAAGGATTAAAAACCCGCGAAGTTGCACAATTGCTTGGCATCGATCAGGCTTTGATAAGCAAATTTGAAAGTGGTTCACGAAAACCAACCAAAGATCAAATTGTTAAGCTGTCACAGCTTTTAGAAATTGATTATGAAACCTTAATGGTTGCCTGGCTAAAAGAAAAAATCTTATACGAAATTGGTGATGATGAATTTGCATTAAAAGCACTTGAAGTTGCCGAGAAGGAAATCAAATACAATAAGACAGTTTCAAAATTAAAATTATCAACTACTTTAGAAAAAATATTAAAAGAAATTGATGTCTTAAAAGAAAAACTAGACACTTATAGACAATTTGATAGCTATAAAATCACTCAGGCTCTTGAACTCGAATATACTTTTGAAAGCAATCGAATTGAAGGAAATACAATGACACTTCGTGAAACCGATTTAGTGATAAATGAAGGTTTAACAATTTCGGGAAAAAGTATGAGAGAACATCTTGAAGCTATAAACCATCAGGAAGCAATTGGTTTCATCAAAGATTTAATGAATAAAAACAATTCATTAAATGAACGTGATCTTTTATCTATCCATAACTTGATTTTAAGAGGTATAATTCCAGAAGATGCCGGTCGTTATAGAAAAGTGCAAGTCATGATTCAAGGAAGTACACATATGCCTCCACAACCTTTTATGGTTACTAAAGAAATGGAAGAGTATTTTATTTGGTATGAAATCAATAAAAACAAACTGCATCCTGTTATTCTAGCTGCCGAAATGCACGAAAGACTAGTTACAATTCACCCATTTATTGATGGAAACGGAAGAACTTCACGTTTGATAATGAATTTAATTTTAATGCAAAAAGGTTATTTAATCGCTAATATAAAAGGAGATTACCAAACCCGAATGCAATATTATCAATCATTGGAAAAAGCGCAAACCAAAAAAGACAAAGAAGATTTTTTACTTTTCATAGCACAAAATGAAAAAGAGAGTCTGGAACGCTACATAAACATTATTGGCCAATAAAATAAAAAAGCCCAATTATTTCAAATTGGGCTTTTCTTTTAATTCTTATCTTCTAATAAAGGTACAAATCTAAATTCTCCAAACTCATGTTTTTCGAATTGTGTTTCATTTTTCCGAATCAACAAAGTCATAATCTGAACATCTTCTCCTAACGGAATTACTAATCTCCCTCCTATTTTAAGCTGTGCCATTAATGGCTGCGGAATAAATGGAGCTCCTGCAGTAACAATAATACTATCAAAAGGTGCATAACCAGGTAAACCTTTATAACCATCACCAAAAGACAAATGTTTAGGACGAATATTTAATTTAGGAAACAAATTTGAAGTGGTTTTAAACAACTCATTCTGTCTTTCAATACTAAAGACTTTGGCACCCAACATACACAAAACAGCAGTTTGATAACCGGAACCAGTACCAATTTCCAAAATTTTATGTTCTTTTTTAACTTCTAATAATTGCGATTGAAAAGCGACAGTGTAAGGTTGCGAAATAGTTTGCCCCGCTCCTATAGGAAAAGCCTTATCCTGATAAGCGTAATCTTCAAAACTTGAATTTAAAAAAAGGTGTCTTGGGATTTTTTTTATCGCATCCAAGACTGCTCTATCAGTAATTCCTTTTTGTTCTAAAGTGCTTACTAATTGATTGCGAAGTCCTTGATGTTTGGCAGTATCTTTCAAAATGGGTAGGTTTTATTTTGGCAAAAATAAGAAACAAAACAGTAAATCAAATATTGATTTTTAATTATTAAATCGCTAAATCTTTATTGCATTCACTTTTACTTTCGACAAATAAATTATATTTTTGTTTAAAATACATTCTCATGTTAAAAGTAGGAGTTTTAGGTGCTGGTCATCTTGGTAAAATACATTTACGCTTATTACAACAATCTGACAAATACGAATTAGTTGGATTTTACGACGAAAATCAAGAAAATGCCGAAAGAATTTCAAAAGAATTCGGTTATAAAAACTTCAGTACTATCGCAAAATTAATCCACGCTGTGGATGTAATCGATATTGTAACCCCAACACTTTCTCACTATAAATGTGCAAAAGTAGCCATCAAATCAGGAAAACATATCTTTATAGAAAAACCAATTGCCAATACTGTAGATGAAGCTGAAGAAATTATTGCTTTAGCCAAAGAATACAATGTAAAAGGTCAGGTTGGTCATGTTGAACGCTTTAATCCAGCGTTTATTGCTACAAAAAACATGATCGAAAATCCAATGTTTATCGAAACACATCGTTTAGCCGAGTTTAATCCGCGTGGTACAGACGTTCCTGTAGTTCTCGATTTAATGATTCACGATATTGATGCAATTTTGAGTGTTGTTCATTCAAAAGTAAAAGATATTCATGCTAGCGGAGTTTCAGTAATCAGTGATACTCCTGATATTGCAAATGCCCGAATTGAATTCGAAAATGGCTGTGTTGCGAATTTAACGGCAAGCAGAATTTCAATGAAAAACATGCGTAAAACACGTTTTTTTCAAAAAGACGCTTATATTTCTGTTGATTTTCTGGAGAAAAGATGCGAAGTAGTTCGTATGAAAGACGCTCCAGAAGTTCCCGGAGATTTTGATATGATTCTGCAAAATGCTGAAGGTGTAAAAAAACAAATCTATTTCACTAATCCTGATGTAGAACAAAACAATGCAATTCTGGATGAATTAGAGTCATTTGCAAATGCAATAAAAACGGATACTACGCCAGTTGTAACCCTTGAACAAGCAACAGATGCACTAAGAGTAGCGTATCAGATTATTGATTGCTTCGATAAATAAATGAAACAATTTTAAAAATAAAATTAGCCACGAATGCACAACTTAATTAGTGAATTCGTGGCTAAAATCATAAATATAATATCAAAAAATAAATGAAAACTATAGCTGTAATTGGTGCAGGAACAATGGGTAACGGAATTGCTCATACATTTGCACAAAGTGGTTTTACCGTAAAACTTATTGATGTTTCTGAGAAATCACTGGATAAAGGAATGGCAACTATTGCCGCCAACTTAGATCGAATGCTTTCTAAAGGTACAATCACTCAGGAAGAAGTTGCAAAAACTATCACCAATATTATTACGTATACAGATATTAAAGACGGAGTTGTTGGTGTAGATTTAGTAGTTGAAGCTGCTACTGAAAATGTAGAGTTAAAATTGAACATTTTTAAGCAATTAAATGAAGCTTGTTCACACAATACCATTTTGGCAACAAACACTTCTTCTATTTCAATTACGCAAATCGGAGCTGTTGTAGCACATCCAGAACGCGTTATTGGAATGCATTTTATGAATCCGGTGCCAATCATGAAATTAGTTGAAATCATTCGTGGATATAATACAAGTGATGAAGTGACTAAAATCATCATGGATTTATCTGTAAAATTGGGTAAAACTCCTGTTGAAGTAAACGATTATCCAGGATTCGTAGCAAACAGAATTTTGATGCCAATGCTAAACGAAGCAATCGAAACGTTATATAATAAAGTTGCAGGTGTTTATGAAATTGATACCGTAATGAAATTAGGAATGGGACACCCAATGGGACCACTTCAATTAGCTGATTTTATTGGACTTGACGTTTGTCTTGCAATCTTAAATGTAATGTACGAAGGTTTCAAAAACCCTAAATATGCTCCTTGCCCATTATTGGTAAATATGGTAAGAGCCGGAAAATTAGGTGTGAAATCTGGTGAAGGTTTTTATGATTATAGTGAAAGTAAAAAAGCAGAGAAAATCTCTAAGCAGTTTGTTTAAGATTTTTTAAATATGATAACATTTGAGAGTGAATATAAAAATTTTAATCAGCGTTTTTTCAATTTAAATAATCTAGCTTTTTTTATTGAGTTTACTCTTCTTTCACCAATAATTCTCGTTTTCAACCTTTCAATTTTATATACAATTATAATTGAAGCGTTTCTTTTGATTATTTGTGTTTTTATAATCATAAACAGAAGCAAAAGCAATATTGATATAATAACTTTTGAAGAAAATAGTATTATATTACATGGTGAAACGTTTAATGTGCAATGGATAAAATCACTAAATATTAAAGAAACTAATATTCAGATACAAATTAATGCTTCTCGAAAAGGAATATGCAGAGCGACTTTTTACTTAAAAATAAAAAACAAAAAAGATAATTACATCATAAATTCATTTGAAACATACTCTGACGAAGGAATAATGCAGATTTTCAATGAATTTAAGAAATTCAAAGACGAAAAAATAATCATAGACGAAAGACTAGTTATATTGCAAATTCAAGAAAAAATAGAAAAATGTCAATAGCGTCAAATTTAAATACAATCAAAACAAGTTTACCAGAACATGTAACATTAGTTGCGGTTTCTAAAACCAAACCTGTTTCTGATTTAATGCAAGCCCACGAAGCCGGTCAACGCATTTTTGGTGAGAATAAAATCCAGGAAATGGTTGATAAGTACGAAGAAATGCCAAAAGACATTCAGTGGCACATGATTGGTCATGTACAATCGAATAAAGTCAAATTTATGGCACCATTTGTGAGTTTGATCCATGGAGTTGACAGTTTGAAATTATTGCAGGAAATCAACAAACAAGCTTTAAAAAACAATAGAATTATCGACTGTTTGCTTCAGATACATATTGCCGAAGAAGAAACTAAATTTGGTTTGGATGAAAATGAATTAAATGAACTTTTATCTTCTTCAGAATTCAAAGAAATGAAAAACATTCGTATCTTAGGATTAATGGGAATGGCAACATTTACAGAAGATCAAAACCAGATTAAAAAAGAATTTATACATTTAAAAACTATTTTTGATTCAATTCAATCAATCGAAAATGAAAATTTAAAATTGAATACAATATCAATGGGAATGTCTGGAGATTACCTACTTGCCATAGAATGCGGCAGCACAATGGTTCGCATTGGAAGCAGCATTTTTGGAGGCCGTTGATTTTTTTAATATCAATTGCAATTGCAAAAATCAAAGTTCAATTTTAAAAGTATAAATCAATAATTTAAATGGAAAAAATATTCAATTTTGAAGATCGATTAGTTCGATTTGCTGGAGAATGTATTTTCTTTACAAGACAATTAGAGAGATTATTTGAAAATGAATATTATAAAAATCAATTAATTAGATCATCTGGAAGCGCTTCCTTAAATTTTGGAGAAGCACAAGGCACCATAACTGATAAAGATTTTATTTTTAAAGTTTCATTAGTTGTAAAAGAATTAAAAGAATCCAGAAACTCATTAAAGATTCTAGATTATATTAAAGAAGGTGATAGCGATAAAAGAAGTAAGCTTCTAATTGAAGTAGAACAACTTATTGCAATTTCATCAAAAATGATAATAAATAAAAAATAATTCAATTCCAATGACAATAGCAATTACAATAACAATTTTCAAAAATTGAAATTGATTTTTAAAATTGATATTGCCATTGATTTTTGAAATTGACATTTAAAATGTACGCAATACTAGACATAGAAACCACTGGAGGCCAGTTTAATGAAGAAGGAATTACCGAAATCGCCATATATAAATTTGATGGTCATGAAGTAGTTGACCAATTCATTAGCCTTGTTAATCCTGAAATTCCGATTCAGCCTTTTGTGGTGAAATTAACCGGAATCAATAATGCTATGTTGCGTTCAGCACCAAAGTTTTTTGAGGTTGCAAAAAGGATTATAGAAATCACTTCAGATTGTATCATTGTCGCGCATAATGCTTCATTTGATTATCGAATTTTACGCACCGAATTCAGACGTTTAGGCTACGATTTCGAAGCCAGAACGCTTTGTACTGTGGAGCTTGCTAAAAAATTGATTCCAGATCAACCCTCTTATAGTTTAGGGAAATTAGTTCGTGCACTTGGAATCCCAATGGCAGACAGACATCGTGCAAGCGGAGATGCAATGGCAACCACCAAATTGTTCAAAATGCTTCTTGAAAAAGACCTGGAAAAAACAATCGTAAAAGATTTTATAAAACTAGAAGTCGAAAAGGGAATTGCGCCAAAATTGTTGGATCTTTTAGCTCAAATACCGGCAAAAACTGGTATTTACTACATATACAATGAAGGTGGAACTTTGATTTACATTGGCAAAAGCCAAAATATCAAAAAGAGAATCAACCAGCATTTTACCGGAATCACCACAAAAAGTAAAAAAATTCAAGCCGAAGTTTTCACCATAACTTATGATGAGACCGGAAGCGAATTAATTGCGCTTTTAAAAGAAAGTGAAGAAATAAAAATACATCGCCCAAGATATAATCGTTCACAGCGAAAAACTATTTTTCAGTATGCTTTATATGCCGAAAAAGACGCAAATGGTTATATAAATCTCAAACTTGAAAAAGCAGACGGACGCAAAAGAGAAATTACCTCATACTCCAGTTTACAAGAAGGTAAAAATGCTCTTTTTAGATTTACATCAAAATATCATTTGTGCCAGAAACTAACCGGATTATATCAAACAAAAAAAGAGTGTTTTCAATATAAAATAAAAGAATGTGATGGTGCTTGTATTGGCGAAGTAAGCCCGGAAGAATACAATGCAAGAGTTCAACAATTTATATCTGAAAATAGTTTTGAAAACAAAAGCATGATTCTGCTTGACAGAGGCCGAAATGTGAATGAAAGAAGCGCTGTATTAATCGAAAATGGAATTTATAAAGGTTACGCTTATTATGACCTTAATTATCAAATCACCAATATTGAGATTCTAAAAAACATCCTAATTCCAATGCAGCACAATCGAGATGTAAAAAACATTATTCAAAGCCACATTCGGAAAACAAAATCGCTTAAAATTCTTCATTTTTAACAAACAAATACTTTCATTATCTTTGCTGATATGAAAAAAATAAAATCAAAATACGATATTTTCAGGCAAAAAACCCAAATTATCATTTACGGCAGTAACACCTTTTCAGGACGTCTGTTCGATTTGATACTTTTAGGGTTAATTTTACTGAGTGTCCTTTTGGTCATGATGGACACAGTCGAAGGTATTAACCAAAAATATCACTCACAACTTCTTATTTGTGAATGGATTATCACCGTTTTCTTCACCATCGAGTTTATCTTACGAATTATTTCGATACAAAAACCTCTTAAATATGTTTTTAGCTTTTACGGAATAATTGATTTAATGGCAATATTGCCTATGTTTTTATCGATTTTTTTCCCTGCAACAAATGTTTTAACCATAGTAAGAGTCTTACGTTTCTTCCGATTGTTTAAAATCCTGCATATCCCGCAAATTTCACAACAATCCAAACAACTTCGGGAGGCCATGGAAGCCAGCAAAGAAAAGATTTTGGTATTTATCTACTTTATAGTAATTACTGCAGTAATTATTGGTTCACTAATGTATGTTGTAGAAGGCAAAGAAAGTGGCTTTACCAGCATTCCTATTGGTATTTATTGGTCTATTGTTACCTTAACAACAGTTGGTTATGGAGATATTTCGCCAGCGACACCTTTAGGTCAATTTTTAGCTTCAATGGTAATGATTATGGGTTACGGCGTCATTGCCGTGCCAACCGGAATCGTAACAGCTGAATTTGCAAAAAGCAGTCTCAAAAACAGTGTTGTTAGCAGTAAAAAAAAATGTAAAAAATGCAATTCCGAAGTACATTTTGATAGTGCAAAATACTGTCACGAATGCGGAACCGAATTGACAAATAATTAATTTAAGAAGCTATTCCAGCTGTACATTGCAACTCCTCCTTATCTTTGTTGTTTTTTTAAAGCATAAAAGGAGCTTCTAAAGTCGCTCTTTTATCCCCAAAAAACTAACAAATATAAGTCCGGGGTTTCCAATCCCATCCAGGCTAAAAAATATGAAGTACTTAATAACCATTGTCGGACCAACAGCCATAGGCAAAACAGCCTTGAGTATTGCTTTGGCACAACATTTTAAATGCGAAATAATTTCTTGCGACAGTCGTCAATTTTTCAAAGAAATGACAATTGGTACAGCAGTTCCAAATCAGGAAGAATTAGAATCAGCAACACATCATTTCATTCAGAATAAATCTATTTTCGAAAATTATACCGTTGGTGATTACGAAAAAGAAGCACTTCTTAAATTAGAAGAACTATTCCAAAATAATGATTTTGCTATACTAATAGGAGGATCAGGATTATATGTAGATGCGATTTTAAAAGGTTTTGATGAATTCCCTGAAATCGATCCACAAATACGTTCTGAGGTAAATTCGAATTATGAGAAACTCGGAATCAATTATTTACAAGAACAATTACAACTTTTAGATCCAGATTATTATCAAAAAATAACGATTCAGAATCCGCAAACGCTACAAAATCCACAGCGAATGATGCGCTTTGTAGAAGTCTGTATCGGAACTCAAAAACCATATTCTTCTTTTTTAAACCAGAAGAAAAACAATAGAAACTTCACTCCTATTTTAATAGGTCTGGAAGCTGACAGACAAGTAATTTATAACCGAATCAATCAGCGTGTTGATATTATGATGAATGAAGGTTTACTCGAAGAAGCTAAAACATTGTATCCTAATAAAGCTCTAAATGCACTTCAAACCGTTGGTTACAGAGAATTATTTAGTTATTTTGACGGGGATTTCTCTTTGCCTTTTGCCATCGAAGAAATCAAAAAAAACACCAGACGTTTCTCAAAAAGACAGCTCACCTGGTTTAAAAGAAATGAAGTAACGAAATGGTTTGATTATTCAACCAATAGAAAAGAAATTATAGAATATATAGAAGAATCATTTTAACATGTATTTAAATTGATTGAAAATAAATTTAGAAATTTACAATGTTAGTAAGATAAAATATGGATAATGTACTCTGGAATAAAATTTTGCAATTTGATTTTGATGACCCTCCAAGTGAATTTAGTTTTTCAACAAGACTTGCAAAAGAAAACTTTTGGGCAAAAAACTTTACTCAAAAAGCCATTTTAGAATATAAAAAATTCATGTATTTGGTATCCATTTCAGAATCAATGGTTTCACCATCCGAAACTGTTGATACCGTTTGGCATCTGCATTTAATTTTCACCCAATCATATCAAGAATTTTGCAAATTAATTGGTAAACAAATTCAGCATATTCCATCTACTCATAATAAAGAAGATTTTCAAAAATTTAAAAAAGCGAAAGAGCAAACTAATAAATTGTATGAATCGACTTTTGGAAGTCAACCAAAAGATATTTGGGAATTTGAAGGAATGTATGAAAGTTTAAATTTAGATAAAGCAAGAATAAAACTAAGAACATTTATCAATAATGCCCTGATACTATTTTTCGTATTGACATTCCCATTCTACTACATTCTAAAACCAATTTATATTAAAATTGACAATCCCTATTTTCTCATCGGTTTCATTATCTTGTCTATCATATCATTTAAAATACTAGATTTATACAACAAAGTAAGGCTTCGAGAAATTGTTCGTGAATTTGATAAGGATTCATTTATTTACAACCTTCAGCCTTATGAATTAGTTTATCTTAAAACTCAAAAAATCTCTAATGTAATTAACGGAGTTGTAAACGAATTAATTGAGAACAAAACAGCTGAAATACAACCTTATAATATTATCAACCTTGTTGAAAATAAAGCCAATTTAACTGATGAACAAATTCAGGTAACAAGATCATTGAAAGAATTTGGAAAAAGCGTTTACCCAACATTAGTAATGCGTATGACAAGAAAACCTGTTTTCATAAACATATCACATTGCATGGATGCATTTGAAAAATATTTTACTAAATCAAAAAAATTCCATCATTTATTTTATTTAAACTTTGTTATTCTTGCGCTCCTTTCAATGGTGGGCTATATAAGACTAGTAACAGGCTTTACCAGAAACAAGCCATTAGGATTCCTAATATTTATTCTTATTGTTTTTATTATTACTGTGATTTTTTTTCTACACAGATTAACAAGACTGATTTTTATCGATACAATAACAAATTTATATAAAACAGAAATTTTACCCGGCCGACAAACCGAAAGTAACTGGCAATGGAATTATTTTCTATTTAGTACAGCTGTAATAACTCCTGCATTTATACCGTTAATAAAAGAAGTAAACAGAAATAATAGCTTCGAAAGCTCTTCTTCTTCAGAAAGCTCCTCTGGTAGTTCTTGTGGTTCTTCTGATTCTTCTTCAGGTAGTTCCTGTGGAAGCTCATGCGGGAGTTCCTGCGGAGGCTGCGGTGGAGATTAAATTATAAATTTAATAATTGTAGTTTTACGAAGAAAACTTATTATTACCTCATTTTTTAATGTTCACTCATATAAAATTAGTTATAAATTATTTATCATACAAAAATGCCAATATCTCCTAATTTCACATCGGTTTTAAGTAAAGACTGGGAAATAAATTTTACACAATGTACGCCAAATGGCTTCCTGAAATATACAGATTTATGTAATATTTTACAACTTACCGCCGCTGCACATTCAGAAGTTGGAGGTATCAGTTTCTTTGATATGCAAGAATTTCATCAAGCTTGGGTTTTAAGCAGAATGCGTGTTGAAATTACAGCTTTACCAAAATGGCAGGATATTGTTACGGTAAAAACATGGATCAATAGTTTAGAAAATTCGCGTTCCGTTCGTGCACTTGAAATGTATGTAAATGGTAAAAAAATAGTAGGCTGCGAAACCTACTGGGCTGTTTTTAACACACAATTGCGCCGTCCTGAAGCTTTGGCTTTACCTTATGAACATTTTGAATTGTTTCCTGACAACAGAGCAACAAACGACGGTTTTTCCAAGATAAACATCAATCATGAAAAAGAAGCCATTTTTGAAAAAACGGTTTATTTATCTGATTTAGACATTGTAAATCACGTAAATAATGTGAAATATTTAGAATGGTGTCTGGATCATGTTGATGAAAAACGAATCCTGAAACAAGAAGTAAAAAGTTTTGAGATGAATTTCATGAAAGAGCTATCTTTAAAAGACAAAGTAGTAATCCATGAAAGTGAAGATGATAATCATACTAATGCAAAATTTAGCATTACGAAAGGTGATAAAACCTGTTTTGCTTTAGAATTACACTGGAAATAAGATAGCCCACAAATTAAACGGATTTAACGGATTATCACAGATTTTTATTATATTCCTGAAGAATATTTTGTAACATATACAACCATTATAAAATAAAAAAAACTCCATTTAGGAGTTACAGATCGGTAACAAAACACATAGGCAAGTAAGAAAAATGTCCCGTAGGGACATCTGTTAAAAAAAACGATGTAATTCAAAATTTGAATTGCATCGTTTTTAGTTTAATCAAAATTAATTTGATTTCTTTTTCGAATCTTTCTTTGATTTTTTAGACTTCTTTTTCTTTTCTAACAAATCAATTTTTCCTTTAATTCGTTTCTCTACTTCAGTAATATCAGACTCAAAAGTAAACTGCAAAGTACAAAGTTTAGCCTTTTTGATCTCTCTTAGAGCTTCTTTAAATTGTTGCTGCGCTTCAAGAAGAATAGCTTTCTTAACCAATATTTCCGACTTATTTATTCCTTTTACAGTTAAAGCAAAATCAATTAACTTTTGCGCCTCTACATAATCTTCGTTTAAAATCAAAGTATGTAAATAATGTGGATAAACCTCAAGTGCATGAATATTAATAGCCAAAGCTTCTTGAAAATAGTGTTTTGCCTCTTCATAATTCCACAATTGTTCTGTTTGAATTCTTCCATACAGACACAAAACCATTGTATTTTTGGCATCATAAGAAAAAGCGTAATCCAGAGATTCAATCGTTTCCTCAAGCGAATATGGGTAATTATCTAAAGCCTGAAAAAGATATTTATCAATTGTTTTCATTTCGTAAATCTGTTTTTAGTTTCTGACGAGTTCCTTTATAACTTTTCTCCACTTTATTCTTCTTAAAATCAGTTCCGGAAAAAACCCTAACCGGGTTTCCACGTTGAATATTCAACTGGTTTTCCCATTGTTTCCCCACATGATTTTTGAGTTGTTGCAAAGTTTCGCCTTCTAGTTTTTTTAATAATCTTTCTGTTGCCAGTTTTTTGTTTTGGTGTTGTGAACGACTGTCCATAGAAACAACTGCTATTCCTGTTGGAATATGTGTCGCTCTAATTGCCGAACTGACTTTATTTACATGTTGTCCGCCAGCCCCGGAACTTCGCATTGCCTGATACTGAATATCATTTTCTGAAATTGATGCATTCTTTTGCGCTTCAATCTCAAAAATGCCAATAAACCAGTTTTTTCGTTTATGCATTTTTCTAAACTGACTCTGACCAATCCATTGAATTGTTCCTATCCAGGAATTAGCAAATGTTGTTGCATTTTTTCCTTTTATAGAAATTGTTGCAGTTTCAACTGTACCGTTTTCCTGACCAACCTCTCTTTGCAATAAAGTGGTTTCTAATTGTTGTTCCTGAGCTTCGTCCAAAACTTTTTTAAGCACTTGGGCAACCACCCAAGTACATTCTGCAGGTCCGCGACCTGCAGTTATCTGTATAATTCTTTCCATTTTTAATTTCTTTTATCGGTCCATTCTAACGATTTTAGGCGTAAAAGTTCCTAGAACTTCAACTAAATCAGTTTGATTTCCCATCACCTTTGTAATGTCTTTGTACGCCATTGGTGCTTCATCGATATTTCCGCCAATTAAAGTGACATCATTAGTTTTTAAAACCTTCTTAATTTCACTTTGCGTAAACATGCTTTTACATTTAGCACGAGAAAATAAACGTCCAGCACCATGCGATGCCGAATTTAAACTTTCTGCATTTCCTTTGCCTTTTACAATATATCCCGGAGCAGTCATAGATCCCGGAATTATTCCCAATTGACCTTCAGCAGCAGGAGTTGCCCCTTTTCTGTGCACAATACATTCTTTACCATCTACCATCTCTTTCCATGCAAAATTGTGGTGATTTTCAATTGTAACCACTACTCTTTTCCCTATTGCTTTGGCAATTCGTCTATGAATATCATCGTGGCAAGCTTTTGCATATTCTCCTGCCAAATTCATTGCCAGCCAGTATTCCTGACCATCATGTGTATTCAGATCTAACCATGCCAAATGCTGAACATTTTTTGGTAAAGGGCATTGTTTCGTTGCCAGATAGGTATAATGTTTGGCAATATTTGCTCCCAAACCACGAGAACCACTGTGCGATAAAACTGCGAAATATTCTCCTGTTCCAAGTTTCCATTCATTCTCTGGATTGTCAATTTTTGCGATACCAAATTCTACAAAATGATTTCCTCCTCCCGAACTCCCTAATTGCTTATAAGCTTTAGGCAAAAGATTCTTCAATAATGGAATATCCTGAAATTCGCTTTTATAAAAAACTTCATGATCCGCTTTTGTAGCGTGTGTTTCATTCATTCCAAATTTAGTATTGTCTTTTAAAATTGCTTGTAATTGATTTTCTTTCCCTTTAAAATAAGATGCCGGTATATCAAATATTGACAAACTCATACGGCAGCCAATATCAACACCCACTCCATACGGAATAACTGCATTATCAGTGGCTAGAACACCTCCAATTGGTAATCCATAACCTGAATGTGCGTCTGGCATTAAAGCTCCTGCAACTGAAATTGGTAATTTTAAAGAATCATACAGCTGAAATTTTGCTTGTTGATCGATCTCATTTTCGCCAAAAATGGTAAAAGGAACCCGAGTTGTTTTCAGTTGATGCATTCTTACGTGAACCGGGTTTATCAAACCTTCCGCCACTTTTCCCCAGGTTCCGTGCCCTTCAAACTTTTCAGGATGAAGTAAAACCTCTTTGGCTTCTATTAGAATGGATTCCTTTTTTTCTCTTTTTCTATATCTGTTTATTTGCCCTAAGGCGATATTTATTGAATTGTTTTTTGGAAAGCCTAACTTGATCAGGTCTTTTCCGGATAATTTATTTCCCATGATTTATATCATTTCATCGACATATTGTTGATACAATAAACACCGACTTTTATTTTTAATTGGGTTTAGCTCTTTCGGATTCAGGAAAACTTTCCAGCCTGAATAGCGAGCATATCCCATAACTAATCTGTTTATTTTATGGTTTAAATTATAATTGGTAATATAATTTTCTAAAACCTGAAGTTCGCTTTGTAAATCTGAATCAACAGGTTTTTTATGCGTTATAATATTCGGCCGCACACGCAGCACAAATCTCCAAGGCTCATCAAATCGATAATAAATTATATCCCTCCCAAGATTATTTGACCATTCTTTGGTTAATGTAAAGTAGGATTTCTCTTTTTCAGTCAAATCTATTTTTTTACAATTCCAATCACTAATGGAAATCATTTTCAAAAACTGTTCTGACGGAACAGAAATTTTCTTTCCAGATTTCCTTATGCGTTTGGTAAATGATTTTTCATTTGAATAGTGATATGTATTAATTTTCCCTAACAAATTCATGAAAAAACCTGAATTTGGACCAACTAATACATCTGATCTCAAAACAAAAAATCGAACCCAGCCTTTTTGATAGGGTTTGTCTAATAGCACGGGTGGTGAATTCCAAACGGCATCAAACAATTGCTTTCTTTGATTGTAACTTTGACGTAATTTTTTTTCGAAATCTTCTTTTACTAACCTTTTCTTCTTTTTTTCACTTTTAAAACGACTACACAATACATAGTCATCTTCAGTGTAATTTTCCATTTGAAAAAGTATACTAAAATTAAATTGCTAAATCTTTTATCCTTTTTTGGGATAAATAATAGAACTGTTATTCGGGAAAATTTGAAGTGTCTAGAATAAAAAAAGCCCGAAACTAAATGTCTTCGGGCTTTTTTATATATCTAAAAATGAATTTCTAAGATTGAAATAAGCCACGAAGAAGCGCTGCACCAAATTCGTTTGGTGTGAAGCTTTGAGATGATGATGTAAGTACAAACATTTTTCTTCGTTATTAAAGGGTTATTAATTTTTTCGTCTGCAAATATTCAGAATAGTTTTTTGATTTTCCAAATTATTATAGAGAAAATTCGTGTAAAAAATATTCTTCAGTTTTTAAAGGCTTAAAAAAATATGATTATCTATTTGAAAACTAAAGCCATAGCCCTAATAGAAGTGAAAATCTTTTTGTGCCGGTGTTCGGCACAAAAAATTGTAACGGATAGCAGGAAATAGCTCCAAAACTTTAAAATTCCAATATTTTAAATTCTAAATTCCAATTTTCACAATATTTGTCACTTCGATTTCTATGATAAACAAGGACACAAAAACCTTATCGTTGTGAAATCCTTGTCAAAGTTTAAAACTTTGACAAGGATAAAATTGCGCACTTTGCAGATGAAAAATATAAGCATAAAAAAAGCCCTGATTTCTCAGAGCTTTAATATTTTTTTTAGTTTGGTGAACTTTTTGTTATTCTGTTACTTTGCTTTTAACAACTAATCTAAATCCTTCTCCGTGAATGTTAAGGATTTCAACATCTTCATCTGCTTTTAGGTATTTTCTAAGTTTAGCGATGTAAACGTCCATACTTCTTGAAGTAAAGTAATTGTCATCTCTCCAAATTTTTGTTAATGCTAATTCTCTTGGCATTAAATCATTTTCGTGAAGAATCAACATTTTAAGTAATTCGTTCTCTTTTGGAGATAATTTTATTGGTTCATCATTTTCGAATGTTAAGAATCTCAGTTTAGAATTTAGGTGAAATTTACCTATATTAAACTCAAATTGAACTTGTTCTGCTTTTGTATCAGCAGATTTTCTTTGAATGATTGCTTTTATTTTCATCAATAAAACTTCTGAATCAAAAGGTTTATTCAAGTAATCATCAGCTCCAGCTTTGTATCCTTTTAATACATCTTCTTTCATAGACTTAGCAGTCAAGAAGATAATTGGCACTTCGCTGTTCTTTTCTCTAATTTCTTTTGCTAAAGTATAACCATCTTTATAAGGCATCATTACGTCAAGAATACATAAATCATATACATCTTTCTTGAATTTCTCGAAACCTTCCATACCGTTTTTAGCTAAAGTAACTTCAAAGTCATTTAACATTAGATAATCTTTAAGAACTGCCCCAAAATTAAGGTCATCTTCTACTAAAAGTATTCTTTTGTTATTATTTTCCATATTTTAATTTATTAATGGTATTTTTATTATAAAGGTGCTACCTTTTCCTTTTTCGCTTTCAACATATACTTGGCCATTATGATCTTCTACTATTCTTTTTACATAAGCAAGACCCAAACCGTGTCCTTTTACGTTATGTAAATCTCCTGTATGTTCTCTATAAAACTTTTCAAAAACTCGTTTTTGAGCTATCTTACTCATACCAAGACCATTATCTTTTACTTTTATCAGAATCATGTCTTTGACATTCTCTGTAAAAATTTCAATTTCAGGAGCATCAGGTGAATATTTTATGGCATTTTCTAAAATATTAACCAATACATTTGTAAAATGCACTTCATTTATCAAACACGTTGTTCTCGCTGCATTAAAGTGTTTTACTACTGTACCTTGTCTGTCTTCTAAAATTAAATTTACGTGCTCAATTGCATCATCAATTATATCATGAATTACAGTTGGTTCTTTCGTTATATCTAGTTCTCTTTTTTCTAATTTAGAGATACGAAGAACGTTTTCAACCTGAGCATGCATTCTTTTATTTTCGTCCCGAATCATTTGAAGATAGCGAAAGACTTTCTCTTTATCTTCAATAATCTTAGGGTTTCTAATCGCGTCTAATGCTAAATTTATTGTTGCAATTGGAGTTTTAAACTCATGCGTCATATTATTAATAAAATCTGTTTTGATTTCAGAAATATGTTTTTGACGCAACAATTGATTCAACGCACTTGTATAAGCTACTATAATAATTAATGTAAATATTATCGATAAAACAGTAATACTCAACAGCTCAGAAAGCAAAAATTTCTTTTTATGAGGAAACGTTATATACAATTCATATCTACTGCTTCCCTCATTATCTGTGAATATTGGCACATGATAACTTGCATCTTTATCATAATGAAATCCATCGGATTTAATTTTTGTCGATAAACCACTATTAAGAACTCCAAACTCAAACTTGGTTTTTACACCATATTCTTCCAATTCCTTTTTTAGAAGGTTTTGTAATTTTATTTTAGAAATTCTTTCATCAATTGGCAATGCATCAGCAAAATCCTTTATCGAAATTTCCATTTGAACTTTATTCAAAAGATCTAAACTACCCGATTTTTCTACTCTTAAATCAGGAATTAAACTTTGTCCTAAAGTTGTATTATCAATATTGTTATTATTGTTATAAACTTCAGTTACTCTTTTAGAGCTAAAATTTTTAAATCTTTCGCTGCTAAACTTTTTATTAAAAAGCGAACCACTTATATCGTAATCTTCAGATGTAAGCGTGTTAGAATAAACGATCGTTTTATTTGTTTTTGTATTTCTCTGTACATATAGTACTTCAAGCAAATCTTCTTTTTTAGGAATTTTACCGGTACTATCTTTTAAACGATTCCATTTATCATAAAAACTATACTCTTCCTGCTGTTCAAGTTTATCAGCAACATTCCCGATTACTTGGGTAACGTGGTATTTAAATTGCTCGTCATTATTTTTGAACGAAGAATTGAACCAATATACTTGAACCAGAATAATCCCTATTAAGGACAAACTCATCAGTAAAACAAGTATTCTAAAAAATAATTTATTCATCGAAACAAAATTAATATTTTAACAATATACTAAATAATACATTAACCAAATATTAACATTTAAGACTGATTTTGTTTTATATTTAAAATTTTAAGAATTTTAACAACTTCTTCTTTAGCAATTTTAAGATTACTGTTATTAATTACAAAATTGCTTAAGGAAATTCGTTTTTCATCATTCCACTGCATTTTTATTCTGCTTAAAACCTGTTCGCGTGTGGTATTATCTCGCTTTAGAACTCTTTCAATTCTAATTTCTTCCGGGGCAGTAACTGTTACAATAACATCGCAATCTTTATAACGACCACTTTCAAACAAAATTGCGGCTTCGTACACCACATATTGATATTTTTTATGTTTTGATAACCAAATTTCAAAATCCTCTTTTACAGCAGGATGTACTATTGCATTTAATTTTGCTAACTGATCTGTATTATTAAAAACAATTTCAGCCAGTTTTACTCTGTTCAAAATATTATTCTCAAAAAGTGTTTCTCCAAATATTGCTTTTATTTCATTTACAATATTTTCAGATTTCATTACTTTTTTAGCTTCATCATCAGCAATATAAACTGGAACTCCCATTTCTGCAAAATAGTTTGCAATAGTTGTTTTTCCACTTCCTATTCCACCTGTTAAGCCAATAACTTTTGCCATACTTATAATTTAAAAAACATACGAGGAAATGCTTCTTGTGGTTTTTTCTTTAAAAGGATAATTTTAATGAATGATTCTAAAAATCCTGTTCCATAACCATAGAATTGTTTCCAAACTGCAACAACAGATAAATAACCAATTTTGATGCTTTTATTTTGAATACTCGCTGTAAGAAAAATTATAACGAAATATACAAAATATAATTGTAATAAAATATCAATATTGAAAATTAATAGTAAAAAAGCTAATAATAAACCAAGAATAAAAAACGTTGGAAAGAAAAAAGTCAGCTTATTATGTTCTGGATACCAGCTGTTTAAAATTGGCCTGGCGATTCCGAACTTATGTACCTGAATTGAAAATTTCTCCCAATCGATTCTACGTTTATGATAAACGTATGCTTCTGAGAATAATCTCGTCTCAAAACCTAAGTTCCACAAACGGATTGATAAGTCAGGATCTTCTCCAGGATGAATATTCCCAAAGCCTTTTGAAGCTTCAAATGCCTTTTTAGAGATTCCCATATTGAAACTTCTTGGCTGAAATTTATTAATTTTTTCAGAACCTCCACGAATCCCTCCTGTTGTTAAAAAGGAAGTCATTGCAAAATTAATCGCTTTCTGAACATTTGAAAAACTGTCTAATGCTTTATCAGGACCACCAAAACAATCCACATATTCCTGATCTAAAGCTTTTCTAACTTCTGTTAAATAGTTAGACGGAATAATACAATCAGAATCAAATATTATAAAATAATCCCCTCTCGCCTTTTGCATCCCGAAGTTTCTGGAATCTCCAGGTCCTGAATTTTCCTTAAAATAATACGAAATATTCAATTTTCCCTGATAATTCATTACCACGTCTTTGCATGGAATTGATGATCCATCTTCGACTAGAACAATTTCAAAAGCTTCATTATAATCAGATTTCGAGAGACTTTCTAAAAGTTCATCTACTTCATCTGGGCGATTATACACGGGTATAATTAAAGAAAAAATCATAATGGGATGTGCGTATTAAAGTGGGAATATTTTAAATTTCAAAATTTTAACAAAGATATGTTATATTCATAAAAAAACCATTCGCTGTGGCGAATGGTTTTCATATATAATAGTATTTTTTTCTATTTATTTGATGCTTTCGATATTTACAACTTCATTTGCTTCAGCTGCATAATCTACTCCTGCAAATTCAAATCCAAAAAGATTCAGGAAATCGTTTCTATATCCTGCTAAATCTCCAATAGCCGGCAATGTTTCTGTTGTAGCTTCTAACCAAAGTTTAGCCACTTTTTCCTGAACATCGTCACGCATTTCCCAGTCGTCAATTCTGATTCTTCCTTTATCATCTGTAGGAACAGCTGATCCAGTGTATAATCTGTCTTGAAACAAACGTTGAATTTGCTCGATACAACCTTCATGGATTCCCTCTTCTTTCATAATTTTATATAAAAGAGAAATATATAACGGAATAACCGGAATTGCTGAACTCGCTTGTGTAACTAATGCTTTGTTTACTGAAACATAAGCTTGACCTCCAATAGATTTTAAACTATCAGTGATAGAAAAAGCTGTAGCTTCTAAATGATCTTTTGCACGACCAATTGTTCCTTTACGGTAAACTGCTTCTGTCAATGATGGTCCAATATAAGAATAAGCAACTGTTGTAGCTCCTTCAGCTAATAAATTCTCTGCCTTTAGAGCATCTATCCACATTGCCCAGTCTTCACCCCCCATTACAGCTACAGTATTTGTAATATCTTCATCGTTTGCCGGAGCAATAGAAACTTCTGTAACGTTTCCTGTATGAAAATCTACTGTTTTATTTGTAAAAGTTTGTCCAATTGGTTTTAAAACCGAACGGTGCAAAACTCCTGTTACCGGATGTTGACGCACTGGCGAAGCCAAACTGTAAATTACAAGGTCGATTTGTCCTAAATCAGCCTTAATTAAATCCAGTGTTTGTCTTTTTATTTCGTTTGAAAAAGCATCTCCGTTGATACTTTTTGCATATAGACCTGCTTTATGAGCTTCAGTTTCAAAAGCTGCAGAATTATACCATCCTGGTGAAGCTGTTTTTCCCTCAACTGGTGGTTTTTCAAAGAATACTCCAATTGTTGCAGCGTCAGATCCAAAAGCGCTTGTGATTCTTGAAGCTAAACCAAATCCTGTAGAAGCTCCGATAACTAATACTTTCTTTGCTCCAGCAATTGGACCTTTTGATTTTATATATTCTATTTGATTTTTAACATTTTGCTCGGCTCCTTTTGGGTGAGATGTCAAGCAAATAAATCCTCTCATTCTAGGTTCTATAATCATGTTTTTACTGTTTATTCGTAATTGGGTTATTCTTCTTTACTTCTTAAAATATCAACCTGCCTACGTTTGTTTAATTAGCTTTTAAGATGACAAATATAAATTATTTCTTTAGTTCAACAAGGCTTTAGCATGATTTAAAGCCGAATCTGAAACGACTGCTCCAGACAACATCTGAGCAATTTCGACAATTCTTTCTTCCTGAGACAAAAGCTTCAACTCTGATTGTGTATCATCATTAACCGTAGATTTTGAAACTTTAAAATGCGAATCTCCTTTTGCTGCTATTTGTGGTAAGTGTGTAATCGCAAATATTTGCATTTTTGTACTCATCTCTTTCATTATCTCTCCCATTCTAATGGCAATTTCTCCGGAAACTCCTGTATCAATTTCATCAAAAATTAAGGTTGGTAATTTTGAGTATTGTGCCAAAATCGCTTTGACCGCCAACATAATACGAGACATTTCTCCTCCGGAAGCTACTTTCTTCAATAGGCCAAAATCAGTTCCTTTATTAGCAGAGAATAAAAACTGCAATTCGTCTTTTCCATTTTGGAAATACGTTTCAGATGGTAATAATTCCATATTGAAGCGAACATTTGGCATTCCTAAAGTTTCTAATATCGAAACTAATTGATTCGATAAAACAGGAATTGCATTTAATCTGTTTTGATGAATTGTTGCTGAAAAAGCATCTAATTCTGTCGTTTTTTGTTCTATTGATTTGGATAAAATCGCTATTTCTTCTTCAATATTATCTAATTCAAGAACTTTATTTTCTAAGTCTGCCTGAATTTGTAATAATTCGTCCACAGTATTAACCTGATGTTTTTTCTGCAAATTATAAATTAACTGCAGCTTTTGACTCACTAATTCCAGTTGTGCGGGATCGTTTAGTAATTTTTCGGAAGCGTTTTGCAATTCTCTCGAAACATCATCAAATTCAATTGCTACACTTGTTACTCTTTCGAATAAGTTTTGATATTCTGGCGAAAATGTTGCTATTTTTTGCAACGAAATTTTAATTTCATTTAGATTATGAAAAACACCAAATTGTTCTTCATTAGCAATAACGAGAGATTTATCAATTGATTCTTTGATAATCTCAACATTATTCAACTTCTCATAATCAGCTTCTAATTCTTCCTGCTCTCCGGATTTTAACTTAGCAACAACCAATTCGTTTAATAAAAATGTATTGTACTCCTGCTCTTTTCCCGAGTCGCTTTGCTTTTTCAATAAAGCATTCAGTTTCGTTTTATCAGCTTTATACTCTTTTAACAATTTTTGGTACGCTAAAATTGTTTCAGCATTATTTGCAATTGCATCAATAATTTTAAACTGAACACTTTCATCTGACAACTCTTGCGTTTGTTGTTGTGAATGTATATCTATCAAAAACAAACTTAGATCCTGTAATTCCTGAAGATTTACCGGACTATCATTTATAAAAGCACGAGATTTTCCCGAAGGTAAAATTTCGCGTCTAATAATAGTTTCGTCTTCATAATCAAGATCATTATTTTCGAAAAATTCTTTCAGATTGTATTTAGAAATTTCAAAATGCGCTTCAATAACACATTTTTCATCTTTATTTTTTAACGAAGTAAGATCGGCTCTTTTTCCTAAAACAAGTCCAATTGCGCCTAATATAATTGACTTTCCTGCACCTGTTTCCCCTGTAATTATAGAAAAACCTTTTGAAAAGTCTATAGAAAGTTTTTCAATTAGAGCGTAATTTTTAATTGACAGCGAAGTAATCATAGAGAAATTTTGTAAATATAAAAGTTAATAGAGTGTGTGAAATTAAATAATTAAAATTTAATTTGCGACCATTTAGTAGAATTCAATGGCGAGACTTTATTAAGAACATCTGTCAAATCTGTAACAGGGATACTTGGACCTCCTGAAAATATCGAAACAATTTCGTCTGATTTTGCATCAAAAAATACTCTTGTCAAAAATGCATTTGGTTTGACTGTAGCAAATCGGCCAATAATCATGAGTGATGCTTTTATTTTTTCTTTTGATGCTTTCAAATCCTGACTCATTCCGTCTAATCCGGCATGATATGCATACATTACCTGACGTAAATCACTATACATTGGCGAAATCATATCGTTTATTAAATAGTAACGATTCTGGACTCCATCAGCCTGACTCCATCCTTTAGAACCTCCCTGTTGAGCAACATTTGCAATATTCTGAGCGATTTCAAGGTATTGATTTCCGGCACCCATTTGAAAAGTATCGGCGTCCATTCCCAAAATCAAATAACTATAAAAAGAAATTACAGAAACTAAATTCGAATCGAATGTTGTAGGATTAAACAGCAATGGTTCGTACTCTGTATATCTAAAATTAAAATCTTTATCGTTATAATTTAAAACCGGAGACGAATAAGTTGAATTAAAAATTAAACGAGACGATTGCACCTGAATAGTTCCACTAAACTGATCTGAACTATTAGATGATAACGTAATATACATTGAACAATTAATACGCTCATTTTGCTTTAAAACTGATCCTGTCCAATCTGTTTTATTGACAAACTCAGATAAAGAAGTCTGAAGTGTTTTAAAAACCTGTTGATTGGGATTTGGCAATCTTTCCGTATTAATAGTTACAGTACAATTTAGCTGTTGTGCTTGCGTAAAGCCAAAAATAAAGAAAAATAAAAGTGTAACTATTTTATTCATACGAAAGGTAATTTGGATTCAATTACAAAAGTAATACTATTCTTGCTTTTAATTCGTATTTTAACTTTTATGATTCCACAAAATGCGAAATCACTTTACTTAAAATATCAACAGCTACAAATTCTTTTGATTTTAATTCCATTGGCTCAATCTTAAAATTTTTGTCAATAAAAGTAACTTTATTGGTTTCTTTTTTAAAACCGGCGCCTTCATCTTGTAAGGAATTTAAAACAATCAAATCTAAGTTTTTTTTCTGAATTTTCAACTTAGCATTTTCAATTTCGTTTTCAGTCTCTAAAGCAAACCCAATTAAGAATTGTTTTTTTTTGATTGCACCCAATGATGCTAAAATATCTTTGGTCTTTTCTAATTCTATTGTAAAATCATCGGCAGCTTTTTTAATCTTTTGCAACGCAACGACTTTAGGTCTGTAATCTGCCACAGCTGCAGCTGCAACCGCTACGTCAACATCATTAAAATATAAATGACAAGCATCGTACATATCCTGCGCCGAGACTACATTAATCACTTCTACTAAACTATTCTTAGCTTTATAATGTGTTGGTCCTGTTACTAAAATCACTTGTGCACCTAAATTAGCTGCTTCATTTGCAATATCAAACCCCATTTTTCCTGAAGAATGATTTCCTATAAAACGCACAGGATCTATTGCTTCGTATGTTGGTCCAGCAGTAATTAGTATTTTTTTTCCTCTTAGAGGCAATTTACTTTCTAAATCAGCTTCCAGAAAAGCAATAATATTTTCAGGTTCTGCCATTCTTCCTTCTCCTGATAAACCACTTGCTAATTCTCCATTTTCGGCTGGAATCATTACATTTCCAAATTGCTTTAAAGCAACAAAACTAGATATAGTTGATGGGTGTTTATACATATCCAAGTCCATTGCCGGAGCGAAATAAACAGGACATTTTGCCGATAAATAAGTTGCAATTAAAAGATTATCACAGTTTCCGGTTGTCATTTTCGACAATGTATTGGCTGTTGCGGGAGCAATTAACATTAAATCAGCCCAAAGTGCCAATTCAACATGATTGCTCCAAACGGCATCTTCATCGTCCTGATTGAAGAAACTGGAATGTACAGGATTTTTTGATAACGTAGATAACGTAAGTGGAGTTACAAAATCCTTAGAAGCAGGTGTCATTATCACTTGGACATGTGCACCTGCTTTTATAAAAAGTCGTACTAATGAAGCTGTTTTATAGGCTGCAATTCCACCAGAAACTCCCAGTAAAATTTTCTTCCCTTTTAAAACTGACATTTATACTATATTATTTTATTATTTGTTGTTTGAACTTCTGTGGTAAGTTTTACCATCTAACCATTCTTGCACAGCTAAAGCGTGTGGTTTAGGTAATTTTTCGTAAAATTTAGAAACTTCAATTTGCTCTTTATTTTCAAAAACTTCTTCAAGACTGTCATTGTAAGTAGCAAACTCTTCTAATTTTTCAGTTAATTCTTTTTTGATTTCAGAATTAATTTGATTTGCTCTTTTAGCCATAATGGTAATTGCTTCATACACATTTCCTGTTGGCTCTTCAATAACTGTTTTATTGTAAGTTATTGTATTTACAGGAGCATTCGTCTTTTTTAAATCCATGACTTTATTTTATTTTAGTAAATTTTTGTAAATCAGTTTCAACTCTAGCATTCATTTCTTCTGCTTTCTCTTTGTATTTTGTAGCGCCGTTGAACTTAATTAAGTTGTTATAAGCCGCTTTTGCAACATTTAAACGTTCTTCCATTTTTGAAGGAACACTATTTATTGCTAATTGGTATGCCGAATCATATTTGTAGAACAACGCATCTTCTTTGAATGGTGTTCCCGGAAAATCAGCGATAAAATTATCAAATGCAATTAATGCTGATTTGTAATCTGAAATCGTATTGTATCCTTTTGCATTTTCGTATGCTTTTTTCTCTAATTTACCGTTCAAAATTTTCACGGCTTCATTTGCCTGAGCAATGTATTCAGAGTTTGGATAGTTATCAATAAATGCTTGTAATTTCTCTAAAGCTTTTACTGTATCTGTTTGATCTAAACTGTAAACAGGTGCTAATTTTGAATAACTAAAAGCTCCAAGAAAAGCTGCTTCCTGAACTTTCTCACTACGAGGATATCCTGAAACAAAGCTTTCGAACTGGTAACCAGCTAAATAATATTGTTTTGTCTTATAATAAGACTGAGAAAACATATAAAAAAGTTTCTCTGCCTGAGGCTTACCTCTATATGTAGGTGCTAATTGTTCGAAAAGACGAATCGCTTTTGAATATTTTCCTGCATCATACATCTTTGTTGCTATATCAAACTTTGCTGCAACATCTTCATTTTTCAATGCTTTTTGGTAATCACTACAAGAACAAAAAAGGACAACAACAATTAATAGAGATACTATTTTTTTCATTTTCTTACTTTTATTATGATTTCTTAGACAATTATGCCAAAGCAAAATCACACCGAAGTTCCGGTGGCAAATTTAGTTATTAATTTAGCTACTACAAAATATTTTTTGGTATATTAAAATACCGGTAATCTTACTGTTATTTAATGCTGTTTTTAACAAATTCATTCAATCTGTTTGCCAGAGATTCATCGACAGTTACCAATGGCAAACGTACAACATTCTCAGCAATATCAAGGGCTTGAAAGACCTGTTTGATTCCGGCAGGATTTCCCTGCTCAAAAATCATATCAATACAATCTGACAAAAAGTATTGTGTTTTAAATGCTTCATTTACTTTTCTGTTCAATCCTAAACGGATCATTTCTGAAAATTCTTTCGGAAAACCTTGCCCAATTACAGAAATTACTCCTGCTCCGCCAGCCAAAACAATTGGTAACGCAATCATATCATCTCCTGAAATTACAAGAAAATCTTTTGGTGCATTTTTAATCAATTGCATAGCCTGAACCAAATCGCCCGCAGCTTCTTTTATCGCTACAATATTACTAAAATCATTTGCCAAACGCACCACTGTCGCCGGCAACATATTACTTGACGTTCTTCCCGGAACATTATATAAAATTACAGGAATTGGCGAAGCTTCAGCGATTGCTTTAAAATGTTGATAAATTCCTTCTTGTGTTGGCTTGTTATAATAAGGAGAAACAGAAAGAATAGCTTCAAAAGCTGAAAAATCTCTTGTTTTTAATTCCTCTACAATTTGCATTGTATTATTTCCTCCAACTCCAAGAACTAAAGGCAATCTTCCTTTGTTGACATCGATTACTGTATTTATAACCAATTCTTTTTCGGCATGAGTTAAGGTAGCGTTTTCTGCTGTTGTCCCCATAACTACAAGATATTCAACTCCGCCATCAATCGAAAAATTAACGACACGCTGTAAAGCTTCAATATCTACTGAAAAGTCCTTTTTAAATGGGGTTACAAGCGCAACACCAGTTCCTATTAATGATTGCATATTCTAATTTATATTTTATTTTATACTCTTTAAATACTTAAACAATTCTGTTACGAAAAGTTTATAATCCTCAAAAGCAGTATTCATCATCCAGCGGTTTAAGCTTATATCGATTGACGAAAATCCTACTTTAAATTTAGCTTTTGATTTACTGGTTATCATCATCAAAATTGCTTTTTCGATATCATAATAACTAATCAAAAGATCAAATTCTGTGGTTGTAAATTCCTTCAGAAAGTCTTCTGTAATCTCTGCCCTCCAATTGATGTGTTTTTTACCAAAAGTAGGCATTGAATAGGTTTCTTTCTGCTTAAATTTATCGCTATACACAACAATTTTTATGTCCCCAGGTGCTATCCCTTGTAGAGTTAATTCTTTTATTAACTCTTTTGAATGATGAAAATTACTTTCATCTATCAATAAACCAATTGTTTGTATGTTGCTTGTAAAGACTTCGTTTTTGACATTACGCAGGTTATTTTTTAATGATTTTTTTACAAAAAATTCCTTTATATAATTTAAAAACATACTACTTTTACAAGATTACAAAATTAATTATTTAAGTCGCATTTAAGATGGTAAAACTAAAAAAGTATAACGGATTTTTGAAACTTTTTGTTATATTCTTAACACTTTTTTTTATATTTTCCTGCAGTCAGAAAAATTATAATTTAACGAAGATAGAAGGAAAACAGCTTCCAATTACAGAAAAGGATGCAGAAACTCCTGAAATTGAAAAATTTATAAAGCCATATCGCGATCATATCAACAAAGACCTGGACAGCGTACTTGCTTATTGTCCTGAAACTCTTGATAAAAGTACCGGAAAATGGCAAACTACCATTGGAAGTTTATTGGCAGATGTTTGTGTAGAAAGAGGTAATCTTGTTTTTAAGGCTCGTGAGAAAAAAGAAATTGATTTATGTTTGTTAAATCATGGAGGAATTCGTGCCATTTTACCTAAAGGTAATGTAACAACAAGAACTGCTTTTGAGATTATGCCTTTTGAAAACAATCTGGTTGTTGTAGCCCTAAAAGGACAACAAATTCTAGAAATCGCAGCTTATATTATTAAGGAGAAAAAACCGCAACCTTTATCCGGAATGACTTTTACGATTGCAAAAGACAATACGGCTAAAAATATTTTGATTCACGGAAAACCTCTTGATATTAATAAAGTCTATTATGTAGCTACAAATGATTATTTGGCAAATGGAGGTGACAGCATGAGTTTCTTTGCTAAAGGTGTTCAGAAATTTGACCTGAATTATAAACTTCGAAATGTATTGATTGATTATTTCAAAGAAGTAGATACGATTCCGGTACCCAAAGACATCCGAATTACCGAAGAATAAATTAAGAAAAAAAGCTTGCCACGAATTAGCACGAATTCAATGAAATAACAATTAGTGTGAATTCGTGGAATTCGTGGAATTCGTGGCAAAAAAAATAACATCAAATTACAATATCGTTTCCTCAAAAAATATATAAAATGAAAAGAAGAGAATTTATCGAAAAAACAGCCGCAAGTACTGCCTTACTAAGTTTAGGTTTGTCATTAAGCAGTTTTGAAACTAACGATATAAAACACTTAACGATTCTTCATACTAATGATGTTCACAGCCACATTGACCCTTTTCCGGCTGATGATCCCCGTAATCCAAATAAAGGCGGTGTATCCCGCCGTGCAGCACTTATTGAAACTATTCGTCATGAAAATCCAAATGTTCTTTTATTGGATGCCGGTGATATTTTTCAGGGAACTCCATACTTTAATTATTATGGCGGTGAACTTGAATTTAAATTGATGAGCATGATGAAATATGATGCTTCAACGATAGGAAATCACGATTTTGACAATGGCCTTGATGGTTTGTATGCTCAAATGCCACACGCTACTTTTGAATTTATCAATTCTAATTATGACTTTAAAAATACAGTCATGAACGGACTTGTAAAACCTTATAAAATCTTTAATAAAAACGGAATTAAAGTGGGGGTTTTTGGTGTAGGAATTGAACTTGCAGGTTTGGTTGATAAACAAATGTATAAAGAAACTGTTTATAATGATCCTGTCGAAGCTGCTCAGGATATGACGAAACTATTGAAAAAAGAAGAAAAATGTGATTTGGTAATTTGTCTTTCGCATTTAGGTTATAAATACAAAGACGACGAATCTAAAATTTCTGATTTAAAATTTGCAGCACAAACTCAGGATATTGACTTGATTATTGGCGGTCACACCCACACTTTCTTAGACAAACCAACTATCGTAAAAAATAAAGCCGGACAAGATGTTTTGGTTAATCAGGTAGGTTGCTATGGGATTAATTTAGGAAGAATAGATTTTTACTTTGATAAAGACAAAGCGCACACAAATCAGGGAAGATCAATTATTGTATAATATTTTCTTCTGAATTTTAGCTTTTTCAAGAAAATATTCGACCATAAAAAAGTAGCCTAAAATTTGTGTTACATCCCGAATTAAGACTAAGACAACGGAATAAGAGAAGTATTCATTGAAGATATAAAAAATATCTGAAAAGATATAACTAATCGCCATTAAAGACATTAAAAGTGCAATATGTGTCCCTTTTGTAATATAACTTATAAAAGAAAAACAACTTAAAACACTAAGAACGATTCCGTAAAAAGTATAAAGTATACTGAATTTTTTCATACTGTCTAATTGCAGACTCAGTACTGAAACCAGTAAGTAAACTATAAAAACTACTACAATAGAAATTGGCAAAATATCTTTTTTTGCCAATTTTATTTTTTCATGCTCCTGCATAAAAAGCTTTACTATCAAAAGGTAAACTACCAGGAAGCAAAGTACTCCGCCAATTTCTGAAACTTCAACACCCATTAGATCAAATACCTGACCTACAAAGCAAAATAAAAAGATTAAACCTTCTGTCTTTCCTATTTTTAATTCACTGCTAATTAAGAAATAAATAAAAATCGCCGGAAGTACAATCGCTTTTGCATAAATTGCCAAGAAATCTTGTCCTGTCCAATCGAAAATGATTGTAAACAGTAAAGCAATAAAGAATAAAATCAACGATGGTTTATTCGCTTTCATTTAGTTTGTTTATAAAGTCTTGCTCTGACAATATAGGAATGTTTAACTTATTAGCTTTTTCTAATTTTGCAGGTCCCATATTATCACCTGCGACTACAAAATCAGTTTTAGCAGAAATTGAACTTCCTACTTTCCCACCGTTATCTTCGATGGTTTTCTTTAATTCATCTCTTGAGAATTGGCTAAAAACTCCAGAAACTACAAATGTTTTCCCGATGAATTTCTCGGTTGCATTTGGATTAATTTTCTCTACAATTTCAAATTGAATTTCGTGATTTTTCAGGCGTTCAATTATTATTTTGTTCTCTTCGTTTTCAAAGAATTCAATAACGCTTTTGGCAATTCGTTCTCCAATTTCATCAACCAAGATCAAATCCATTAAAGAAGCTTTGCTCAATGCGTCTATATTTTTGTAATGTTTGGCTAATTTCTTGGCTACGGTTTCTCCAACAAAACGGATTCCGAGTGCAAACAAAACACTTTCGAACGGAATTTCTTTTGATTTCTCAACGCCTTTTACCAGATTTTCAGCCGATTTTTGCGCCATTCTTTCTAAATGCAAAATATCTTCGACTTTCAATTCATACAAATCGGCATAGTTATGCACTAAATCATTCTTAAACAATAAAGCCACTGTTTCACCTCCAAGTCCTTCAATATCCATAGCTTTTCTTGAAATATAATGTTGGATTCGTCCGATAATCTGCGGAGGACATCCATAAAAATTTGGACAATAATGATTGGCTTCGCCTTCGTTCCTAACCAATTCCGTTTGACATTCCGGACAATGTGTAATGTATTGTGTTGTTTCTGAATTTTCAGGACGTTGTGATAAATCTACTGCTATAATTTTAGGAATAATTTCTCCTCCTTTTTCAACAAAAACGGTATCATTTATTCTTATGTCTAATTTCTCAATTTGATCTGCATTGTGCAAAGAAGCTCTTTTTACAATGGTTCCTGCCAATTGTACCGGTTCTAAATTTGCTACAGGAGTAATTGCTCCAGTACGGCCAACTTGATAGGATATTGATTTTAATTGCGTCGAAACTTGTTCTGATTTGAATTTATATGCAATTGCCCAACGTGGCGATTTTGCTGTATAACCTAATTCTTCCTGATGTTGAATGCTATTTACTTTTATAACAACTCCATCGGTTTCATATGGCAATTTATGTCGATGCACATCCCAATAATCAATGAAGTCGAAAACTTCCTGCATATTATTGACCAACTTTGCTTCGTTTGGCACTTTAAATCCCCATTTTCTGGCTGATTCTAATCCTTCATATTGAGATGAAAATGGCAAACTATTTCCAGTTACAAAATACAACAAACATTCTAACGGGCGTTTTGCAACCTCAGCACTGTCCTGTAATTTTAAACTTCCTGATGCTGTATTTCTCGGATTTGAATAGGGTGTTTCTCCAATTTCAATTAGCTCCTGATTCATTTTTTCAAAACCTGCAAATGGTAAAATAATTTCACCTCGAATATCAAATTTATCTGGATAGTTTCCTTTTAATTGTAAAGGAATCGATTTTATAGTTTTAATGTTATTGGTTACTTCATCTCCCTGAAAACCGTCTCCGCGTGTTAGTGCCTGAACTAGTTTTCCGTTTTCATAGGTAATACTTATTGAAGCTCCGTCATATTTTAACTCGCAAGTGTATTGCAAGGTCACGTTTCCTAATACTTTCTGAATTCGATTTTCCCAGTCTAATAAATCTTCTTTAGAATAAGAATTATCCAACGAATACATTCTGTATTGATGTGCAATGGTTTTAAAACTCTTTGTCACGGCTCCTCCTACTCGTTGTGTTGGCGAATTCTCGTCAAAAAACTCAGGATGTTTATCCTCCAAATCTTGCAGCTCCTTTAGCTTAATATCAAAATCATAGTCAGAAATTGTGGCATTATCCAGCACATAATAGTTGTAATTGTGTTGATTAAGTTCGTTTCGTAAAGTCTGGATTGTTTCTTGAATATTCATATGATAATTAAATGATGCAGATTGTAATTTAGTATAATTGAATATCAAAATTAGGATTTTTTTGTTCAAAAACAGTAAAAACTAAAAGTTTTATAAAATCAAAAATCAAGCTGCAAAAAGATGCAGCCTGATTTTCTTCTTGTCCATCATTCTTAAAAAAGAATTAATAAAAACCAACTTCCAAATGGTTTCTTCGTTCTACGCTTTTAATCTGATAATCAAGTTATTAGATCGCAAATATAAAACTATTTCTGGATAATAATGAAGTCTGATCTTCTGTTAACTAAATGTTCGGCTTCGGTGCATTTTACACCATTTTTACATTTATTAATTATTCTGCTTTCGCCATAACCAATCGCGCTTTCTATTCTTGAAGGATCTATATCCTGCGAAACGATATAATCACGTGTTGATTTGGCTCTGTTATCAGAAAGTTTCAGATTGTAAGCGTCTTTACCACGAGAATCTGTGTGTGATTCGATTTTGATTCTGATGTTTGGAAATTTTCTCATGATAAAAACTACTTTAGACAATTCTTCAATTGCTAATGGCGTAATATCATATTTATCATAGTCAAAATAGATTGGATTAACATCGACTTTTTCAACGCCTTTTTTCTTAACTACTAAATCATCGTAATTACTAAGCTCGAAATTAACGTCTTTGATTTCACCCTCGTTTTCCATTGTAGTTTCAACAGTTTTTTCGTCACTGCTGTAATTTGGCTTTGCCGCAATCATTTTAACCACTTTTCCGCAGGGAACGACAACTGCATATTTACCGTCAAAATTTGTTTTAGTTTCTGCAAGGATTTCACTGTAAGAGTTGTATGCCATAACTGAAACATCTGTAAGCGGTAATTTTGTTTTTCTGTCAAATGCTATACCTGAAATGTTTTGATTACAGACAGGTTTCCCTTTTGTAAAAGAGTAGATATCATCATCTCCTTTACCTTCGGCTCTGTTGGAAGATACATAACCGTAACTGTCTGTTTTGTCAATTACAAAAGCAAAATCGTCTTTGTTGCTATTTATTGGAGCTCCCAGATTTTTTGGAATTGTAAATGTTCCATCGGCTAAAAAGTTACTTTCGTAGACATCTAAATCTCCCAATCCATAATGTCCATCTGAAGAAAAATAGAGTACTCCGTTACGGTAAAAAGGAAAGACATCATTCCCGATGGTGTTAATCTTTGGTCCCAGATTTATCGGGGAACCCATTGTACCATCATTGGCAATTTTTACATAATACAAATCGCTTTCACCAAAACCTCCCGGCATATCTGACGCAAAGAAAAGATATTGCCCATCGTCACTCAAAGACGGATGACCAACTGAGTAGTCATTACTGTCAAAGAATACTTTTTGTGGGTTTTCTAATTTCCCATCAGTCATATCACCTTTTATGATTTGAAAATTATTGACCTTTTCCTGATCAATTACCAGTTTATTTTTCTTTACAATATTTGTAGAATAGTAAATTGTTTTTCCACTGGCATCAAAACTCGCAGTTGCTTCGTGATACTTGGTCATTACATTTGGAAGAAATACTGTTTCATTAAACAAGCTTCCATCTGCAGGGTTTCTTTCTGCCACATACAAATTTAGAAATGGCTGATTGTTCCAGGTATACAATTTCTGACTGAATTTTGTAGTATCTCTGGCTGATGCGAACACTATTTTGTCTTGATAGAAACTGGCTCCAAAATCAGATTTACTGGTATTTATATCTAAATTTTTTATGTTATAAAGAGATTTTATTTTTGCCAGACTATCCATTCGTGCTTTTTGGGCAACATAATGATTGATCTCATTTTTATCTCCTTTTTTATTCAGATATTCTTTTGTGATTTTATCTGCTTCATCATAATCCATAACGGCTTTCATGGTCTGGATATAACGCAAATAATAAATATCAGTCAAATTATTGCCTTGCGCCTCATATAATTTTCGATACCACTTTAATGCATTTTTGGCATCTGAAATAAAATAATACGAGTCAGCAGCATTTTTCAACGTTTGAGTAGATGGATCTTTTATGTTTTGCAAAATTTCTTCATATGCTTTCGAAGCGTCGGCATAGGAATAATTTCTAAACAAGGCATCTGCTTTTTTTAAATTTGTCTGAGCAAAACCAAATGTAAAACTCAATACTAAACTTAGGATATATAATTTTTTCATAGGTTGTATTTTTAGAAGAATCGAGGAGATTTAATTTTGCTTTCACCTTTATTGAACTGATATTTCAAGATGAACTCATGTGTTCCATCATTGTATTTGTTCAATTGACTTACAGTATAATCAAAAGCATATCCTAAATAGAAGCTTTTAGATATTTGAAAACCTGCCAGAATACTTATAGAATCATCTGTTCTATAAGAAGCTCCAATTACAAATTTTTCTGCAATCATAAAATTCGCCGAAATATCAGCAGTAAGTGGTGCTCCACTCACTGCTTTTACTAAAAATGCCGGTTTAAATTTCAAATTTGGATTCAAATCAAAAACATAACCTCCCATTAAATAATAATGTAGACGATCGTAATTTATAGACTCCTGAACGTCGTCATAATAATCACTTTGAATAAAGCTTGGAATTGAAAATCCTAAATACCATTTATCGGTATAATAGTAAACTCCTGCTCCAACTGCTAATTTTGCCTGATTGTCAATATTTTGATTTAGCAAAACATCATTATTATCATAATATCTCCCTTTTGACCAATCTATATTCAACATTCTCATACCGGCTTTTAACCCGAATGCTAATCTTTTTTCGTAACCAAGTGGTATTGAATAAGAGAAGTTTCCGTCCAGATACAATTCGTTTGAAGGACCTATTTTGTCGTTAACGACACTTAATCCTAAACCAATTTTCTCGTTTCGAAGCGGTGATTGAATAGAGAACGATTGTGTTTCTGGTGCTCCAGAAATTCCAACCCATTGTGAACGGTGCAAAAGTGTTGCTTCTAAACTACCGGTAGACCCAGCATACGCTGGATTTACCGCCATAGTGTTATACATATACTGTGTGTATTCAGGATCCTGTTGTGCACTGGCACAAAATGTAATAAAAGAACATATTAAAATGAAATACGTTTCTAATGATTTTATATATAGTTTCATAACGATACTTATTTAGTTAAATTAATTAGATGATTAATAGCATGTTTATCTCATAATAGATAACCATCCTTTTTTAACCGTTCCATCTCCAATGGTTATCACATAAAAATAAGTACCTGTTGGCAACATATCTCCTCTATTAACAACTCCAGATACATTGGCAGTTCCGTCCCAATCATTTTCATAATGCTGTCTACTAAATACTAATGAACCGTATCTGTTAAATACTTTCAACTCGTTATTTGGATATGTTTCGATACAATCAATTCTAAAGAGGTCATTTGATCCATCATTATTTGGAGTGAACTCATTATAAACTGTCAAACAAATTGGCTCTACAGAAGCCGAAGCCGAATTATTTGCTGCATCAACATCCAATGGAGTTGAAATTTCGATTGTGGCAACATTTGTATAATTACCGCTTGTTAATACTTCGGCAGTAACTGTTAGTACAACACTTTGTCCTGAATTCAAAGTTGGAATTGTCCAAAGCTGTGTGTTTGGATCGTATGTACCTACTGTTGTATTAGAACTTACTAAATTATATCCACTTGGTAATAAATCACTAACTATTGTATTTATAAAACTACCTTCTCCAACATTGTTTACCGTGATGGTAAATGTTACCTGGTCACCAAAATTTGGTGTAGGGTTGCTAACTGTGTTGGTAATTGTCAAATCTGAACATGTAGCAACTGTAACATTTAATGATTTTGTTGTAGTATCACCACAGTTATTTGTGTACGTTACCTCAACTTTACCCGGTCCAATATCAGACCATGATACTGTTACAGATCCATCTGCGGATCCTCCTCCGGAAACTATTGTTCCGTTAGTGATCGACCAAACATAATTTGATTTTCCGTTTGCTATAGAATAAGTAACTCCTTTAAAAACACATGGTGTGTCGTCTGTAGTTGTTAGCTGTACTAAAGCATCGTTTTCAAAATTAACTACAATACCTAATCTCGTTGCGCTCTCACAACCATTTGTTGTGTTATTTAAAGCACTTGCATAATAGGTAGCTGCAATTAAAGGTGTGTTTGCTGCTAATGGTGTTCCGCCAGTTGCAGATGTGTACCAAACTACGTTAGGTTCGTTTACCACTATATTAGCTAATGTTGGCAGTGCTGATAAACAGAATGTTTGTGTTGTTCTTGGTGTAGTAACGATACCTGGTGTATTTACTTTCACTACAACCGCTAATCTCACAGGGTTTTCACAACCTGAAGTACTTGAAACAACTCCGTAGTATGTTCCGCTAACTAAAGCTGTTGTGGCAGGAATTGCTGTACCTCCCGTTGCAGCGCTATACCAAATTACATTTGCTTCATTTACCTGAATGTTAGAAACTTTTGGTGCATTTGTTGAACAAAAGTCTTGTGAAGCATCTGTTGTAGTTGGCGTTGGACTCGGATCTGAAACTGTTACCGTAACTTGTAAACGAGTTTTGCTCTCACAACCTGTTACCGGATCTGTAATGTTTCCGTAATAAATACCAGTAGTTAAAGCTGTTGTGGCTGGAATTACTGTTCCTCCTGTTAAAGCGGTATACCAAACTACATTAGCTTCGTTTACCTGAATGCTTGCAACTGTTGGCGCACCTACTGAACAGAAATCTTGCGTTGTATCTGTTGTTGTTGGATTAACTGTGTTTCCAATAGTGATCGTAACTTTTAATCTAATGTTACTTTCACAACCCGTTACCGGATCTTTTATGGCTCCAAAATAATCTCCATTTGCTAATGCTGTTGTTGGAGCAATTGCTGTTCCGCCTGTTGCTGCACTGTACCAAACTACATTGGCTTCGTTTACCTGAATATTAGAAACCTTAGGAGAATCACCTGAACAGAAAACCTGAGTTGCAGCTGTTGTTGTAGGTGTTCCCGGATCAGTTATACTAATTGTAATTGCTAATCTAACTTTGCTCTCACAACCTGTAGTTGCATCTTTTAAGGTAGCATAATAAACACCATTTGCTAAAGCTGTTGTTGGAGCAATTGCTGTTCCGCCTGTTGCTGCATTGTACCAAATGACATTACTTTCGTTTACCTGAATATTTGCTACTGTTGGAGCATTTACTAAACAAAAATCTTGAGTAGTGTCTGTTGTTGTTGGTGTTCCCGGATCGGTAACACTTACAGCAACTTGCAATCTTACCGCACTTTCACAAGTAGTTGTCGGATCTAAAATCGATGCGAAATAGTTTCCAGTTACTAAAGCTGTTGTTGGTGCAATTACTGTTCCGCCTGTTGCTGTGGTATACCAAACTATACTTCCTGTTGTTGGCGTATTAACTTGGATGTTTGCTACAGTTGGATTATTTACTAAACAGAAATCTTGTGTTGCATCTACTGTAGATGGTGTTCCGGGATCTGTTACGCTAATAGTGATCGCTAATCTAACTTTGCTTTCGCAGGTAGTTGTTGGATCTTTTATCGCTGCATAATAAGTTCCAGTTGTTAATGCTGTTGTGGATGGAATTAAATTTCCTCCAGTTAAAGCATCATACCAAACAATATTTGCGGCAACTGCCGGAGCTACGTCGATTGTTGCGAATGTTGGAGCATCAATCAAACAGAAAGCCTGAGTTGTTTTGGTTATTACCGGTGTTCCAGGATCCGTTACATTAATTGTAATCACCAATCTAACTTTGCTTTCGCAAGTTGTTGTTGGATCTTTTATCGCTGCATAGTATGTTCCAGATGTTAATGCTGTTGTCGATGGAATTAAATTTCCTCCGGTTAAAGCATCGTACCAAACAATATTAGTTGCCGGACTTACATCAATTGATGCAAATGTTGGAGCATTTACCAAACAGAAATCCTGAGTTGTTTTCGTTATTACCGGTGTTCCAGGATCTGTTACGCCGATATTGATCGCTAATCTAACATTACTTTCGCAAGTCGTTGTTGGATCTTTTATCGCTGCATAGTATGTTCCGGTTGTTAATGCTGTTGTTTTTGGAATTAAGTTTCCGCCGGTTAAAGCATCATACCAAACAATATTTGCTGCAACTGCTGGAGCTACGTCGATTGTGGCGAATGTTGGTGCATCAATCGAACAAAAAGCCTGTGCTGTTTTAGTAATTACGGGTGTTCCAGGATCAGTTACATTAATAGTGATCGCTAATCTAACATTACTTTCGCAAGTCGTTGTTGGATCTTTGATCGCTGCATAATAAGTTCCGGTTGTTAACGCTGTTGTTTTTGGAATTAAGTTTCCGCCAGTCAAAGCATCATACCAAACAATATTTGCGGCAACTGCTGGAGCTACGTCGATTGTTGCAAATGTTGGTGCATCAATCAAACAGAAATCCTGAGTTGTTTTAGTTATTACCGGTGTTCCTGGATCAGTCACGCTAATGTTGATCGCTAATCTAACTTTGCTCTCACAAGTAGTTGTTGGATCTTTGATCGCTGCATAATAAGTTCCGGTTGTTAACGCTGTTGTTTTCGGAATTAAATTTCCTCCGGTTAAAGCATCGTACCAAACAATATTTGCAGCAACTGCTGGAGCTACGTCGATTGTTGCAAATGTTGGCGCATTTACAGAACAGAAAGCCTGAGTTGTTTTGGTTATTACCGGTGTTCCTGGATCAGTTACGCTGATGTTGATCGCCAATCTAACTTTGCTTTCACAAGTTGTTATTGGATCTTTGATCGCCGCATAATAAGTCCCAGTTGTTAATGCTGTTGTTTTCGGAATTAAGTTTCCGCCAGTCAAAGCATCATACCAAACAATATTTGCTGCAACTGCTGGAGCTACGTCGATTGTGGCGAATGTTGGCGCATTTACCAAACAAAAAGCCTGTGCTGTTTTAGTAATTACCGGTGTTCCAGGATCAGTTACATTAATAGTGATCGCTAATCTAACTTTACTCTCGCAAGTAGTTGTTGGATCTTTGATCGCTGCATAATAAGTCCCAGTTGTTAATGCTGTTGTTTTCGGAATTAAATTTCCGCCAGTCAAAGCATCATACCAAACAATGTTCGCAGCAACTGCTGGAGCTACATCGATTGTGGCAAATGTTGGAGCATTTACAGAACAGAAAGCCTGAGTTGTTTTAGTTATTACCGGTGTTCCAGGATCAGTTACGTTAATAGTGATCGCTAATCTAACTTTGCTTTCGCAAGTTGTTGTTGGATCTTTGATCGCTGCATAATAAGTCCCAGTTGTTAATGCTGTTGTTTTCGAAATTAAATTTCCGCCAGTTAAAGCATCATACCAAACAATATTTGCAGCAACTGCTGGAGCTACATCGATAGTGGCAAATGTTGGTGCATTTACTGAACAGAAAGCCTGAGTTGTTTTGGTTATTACCGGTGTTCCTGGATCAGTTACGCTGATGTTGATCGCTAATCTAACATTACTTTCACAAGTTGTTGTTGGATCTTTGATCGCTGCATAATAAGTCCCAGTTGTTAATGCTGTTGTTTTCGGAATTAAGTTTCCTCCGGTTAAAGCATCGTACCAAACAATGTTTGCAGCAACTGCTGGAGCTACGTCGATTGTGGCGAATGTTGGTGCGTTTACCGAACAGAAAGCCTGAGTTGTTTTAGTTATTACTGGTGTTCCTGGATCAGTTACGTTAATAGTGATCGCTAATCTAACGTTACTTTCGCAAGTAGTTGTTGGATCTTTGATCGCTGCATAATAAGTTCCGGTTGTTAATGCTGTTGCTTTTGGAATTAAGTTTCCTCCAGTTAAAGCATCATACCAAACAATATTTGCAGCAACTGCTGGAGCTACGTCGATTGTGGCAAATGTTGGAGCATCAATCAAACAGAAATCCTGAGTTGCTTTAGTTATTACCGGTGTTCCTGGATCAGTCACGCTAATGTTGATCGCTAATCTAACATTACTTTCACAAGTAGTTGTTGGATCTTTTATCGCTGCATAGTATGTTCCAGTTGTTAATGCTGTTGTTTTCGGAATTAAATTTCCGCCAGTCAAAGCATCATACCAAACAATGTTTGCAGCAACTGCTGGAGCCACATCGATTGTGGCAAATGTTGGAGCATTTACCGAACAGAAAGCCTGGGTTGTTTTGGTTATTACCGGTGTTCCAGGATCAGTTACGTTAATAGTGATCGCTAATCTAACTTTACTCTCACAAGTAGTTGTTGGATCTTTAATCGCTGCATAGTATGTTCCGGTTGTTAATGCTGTTGTTTTTGGAATTAAATTTCCTCCGGTTAAAGCATCGTACCAAACAATATTTGCGGCAACTGCTGGAGCCACATCGATTGTAGCGAATGTTGGAGCATTTACCAAACAAAAAGCCTGTGTTATTTTGGTAATTACAGGTGTTCCTGGATCAGTTACGCTGATGTTGATCGCCAATCTAACTTTGCTTTCACAAGTAGTTGTTGGATCTTTGATCGCTGCATAATAAGTCCCAGTTGTTAATGCTGTTGTTTTTGGGATTAAATTTCCTCCAGTTAAAGCATCATACCAAACAATGTTCGCAGCAACTGCTGGAGCCACATCGATTGTGACAAATGTTGGAGCATCAATCAAACAAAAAGCCTGTGTTGTTTTGGTAATTACAGGTGTTCCAGGATCAGTCACGCTGATGTTGATCGCTAATCTAACTTTACTCTCGCAAGTCGTTGTTGGATCTTTTATCGCTGCATAATAAGTTCCGGTTGTTAATGCTGTTGTTTTCGGAATTAAATTTCCGCCAGTTAAAGCATCGTACCAAACAATATTTGCAGCAACTGCTGGAGCTACATCGATAGTGGCAAATGTTGGTGCATTTACCAAACAGAAAGCCTGAGTGGTTTTAGTTATTATTGGTGTTCCAGGATCAGTTACAGTTACGGTTACTAACAACCTAACTGAGCTTTCGCAACTTGTAGCAGGATCTTTAATCGCCGCATAATAAGGACCATTTGCCAAGGCAGCTGTAGTTGCCAGCGCTGTTCCTCCTGTTGGTAGATTATACCAAACTACATTTGCCTCATTTACCTGAAGATTTGCAACTGTTGGATTACTTATTAAACAGAAATCTTGTGTTGTATCATTTGTTGTTGGCGTAGCAGGATCGTTAACAATTACGGTCGCTGTTTTAAGTTCACCATTTTTATTCTGACATGTATTATCGCTTTTAACAGCTACATAATAAGTAATAGGGCTCATAGCAGTTGTTAATCCCGAAGCTGTTAAAACTCCGCTTCCGCTAATTGTATAAGTTACTCCGCCAATTACTCCATTTGTGATAGGCTGTGTTTTATTAGCATCTAAATACCAAAAAAATACAGGATTTATTAAAGTACTTGTTGGCGTTAACACTGCGTCTGTATCATGACAAATAGTAGTATTATCTACTATAATATCCGTTGAAAGCGACGTTGGTAAAATTGTGAAGGTTACTTGTTTTCTATCTGCGGCTGCAGTTTCACAAAATTCATTTGAACTAACTCCCACATAATAAGTATACGTTCCCGGAGTTAATCCTGTCAATACTAATTTAGAAGTTGTCTCACCTGCCACAACCACACTTGTTGTACCATCAAATTTATACCAGTGATATACAGGATTAGTAAGTACAGGTGTAGCGTTTAAAACTGCATCTAGTGTTACTTTTCCATCTTCGGCACAAATTATTGGGCTATTAGCTCCATTTATTGTCACATTTGCTATCGCAGTTGCAGGAGTTGTTGCTGTCACTACCACAGTAACTTCACCTCTTTCTAAAGCTGGACAACCGTAACGAATTGGCTGAATATAATATTTATACGTACCAGCTGCTAATGTTGCAGGAAGTGTATACGTTTGACCTGTCGCAACCTGATTTCCTCCTGTTGGAGAATCATACCAAGCATAGTTGGCACAAGGTTTTGGCGGAACCGTGAGCGTAATATCTGCGCCGGGACAGACCGTAATTTTATTATCAGGATCGCCTCCAATAACTTTGGTATTTGTTACACGATCAATTGTATGAACTCTAAGCTGATCTAAAACACTTGCAACTCCTCCAAAAGTGATGACAACTTTGTCATAAGGCTGAGTTTGTGGCGCAACGATAGTTACTGCCATTGTATCTCCTGAAAGTAATTTTAAAGTCAATAAACTGCTTGTGTTTTGTATTGGTGCACCAACCGCAATATTTCCTGAATATAGCTGAATTGTGAATCCAGTAAGCAGATTAAGATTTAAAAGCGTTCCCGGTTTTGAGATCGTAATTCTTAAACTATCACCAACCATAGAAGGTGTTCTAAATTTTGCTGTAAGTTCAGCAGCAGCAAGTACTCCTACTCCGCTAAACATTGTTGCGTAAGTCGCAACATCTCCATCAGCAACATTAAAGGCATTAGAGACACCAACAGTAGCTGTTAATGCTCCAACTCCTAAATCTCTTACTCCGTAGAAAATATCTTCAATATCACCTTTTCCGCAAGCAATTTGAGTTACTTGTTTACTATAGTGAGCATCATAAACATTTATATTTTGTGCAAGACTAAGAAGAGATCCTAATTGTACTCTGATACCATCATAATCCTGAGGACCTGAAGTATTAGAAGGAACAAAAGTATATTCAAATGAATTTTGACCTGGCAATAAGTTCAGCAATGATCCTGAAGCTGATTGCAAAGTCCCGATATCAATAGGATTATTAGAACCATCACGTTTTGTACCTACTACAGAAATACTTTGTCCAACTGCAACTGCACTATTGGCTAAACCTAATTTTACTGTTACAGGAGTACCTTTAGCAATAGTTGTTGGCCATTGTAAATTTTGCCATGTAGTTCCAATTCCCAAAAGTCCTACGCCAGTAGTTATTGTAGAAAATGTGCTTGGATCGCCATCTACGGCCAAAGGTCCGTTTGTTACACCACCAGTAATAATTGATCCTGATAATTGTGTCGTAGCATATACTCTTTCTAGTAATACATCACAATCTACCGGATCAATAACACTAATAGTTACTGTTTGGCTAGTTGTACAAGATCCGTTACTGGCAATTACCGTATAAGTATAAATACCAACAGTATTCAGAATTCCAGTATTATTTGTTGCTAAAGCATTCCCCTGAGGATCATACCAAGTGATAGTTCCGTTGGATGTTGCTGCCAATGCTGCCGAAGATCCTTTTGTAATCACAAGTGAGCTTGTCACTCCGGTTAATGTTGGCAATGGATTTATTGTTACTGTTACCGGCAACTTAACTGATGGACAATCAACACCCGTTGTTTGAGCCTGAATTGAATAAATTCCGTTAACGGTAATATTAGCCGCAGCTACATCTGTTATTGGATTATTTGACGGATCAAAGAAAGTATAAGTTGTACTTCCTGATGTATCAAAATTTGTAATAGCATCTTTTAGATTTACCTTAGCACAACCAATCAAAGTTGGCGTAACTGTTAAAGCTGAACCAGTTGGATAATTTACAACAACTTCTTTTAATGTTCCATCTATATTCTCACACAAACCTCCGTTAAGAACAGAAACATAATAAGTATAAGGAGCATTAGCAGCAACAAGACCACTAATAGTTAAAGCACCTGTTGTACCGTCTTTAACATAAGTTACTCCTCCAACAGTTCCTGATGTAATCTCAACTGTTTTATTTTGATCTGTATAATATTTAAATGTCGCTCCAGCTAAAGCCGATGTTGGAGCCAATACAATACCTCCCGCACAAGAAGCCGTTAAAGGACTTGCAATTGTAATATTTGCATCCGTTGGAATATCTAATACATTAACTGTAACAGGTTGACGAACACTATTAATACAGGTGCCACGCGCTGCTTCTAAATAATAAGTTGTAGTCGCAGTCAACGGAAGAGTTGGACTTACAGCCACTATATTTCCTCCAGTAGGAGCATCATACCAGGTAAATGTTTCCGTTCCTGTAGAAGATGCTGATAAAGTAGCAGTTCCTCCAGAACAAATTGGCGCTGCTGCTCCAGTTATTGTAGCATTTGGATATCTATAAGAAGCATCATAAATGTTTAAAGTAGTTAATAAACCAACTAATGCTCCTAATCTAATATCAACACTATCAAATGCTCCAGTTGCCGGATAACTAACCTTAAATTTATTTCCTGACAAAACTTGTAAATTCAATAGACTATTGTTTACTGCAAGCCTTCCGGGATTTGCAACCCCTCCGTTAGAAGTTCCTATACTTACTGATCCTAACAATGCTAAATCAATAAGTCCGCCAGGTAATTCTAATTCGACATCAATAATGTCTCCCGTCTGACCTGGAGTTAGAAAACCTAAATTTTGTTGTACATAAGCATTAAGTACTCCAACCGGTATATTTAAACTAGAAAATGTATTTGGATTACCGTCAACAGCATTAATAGGATTAGAAATCCCACATGCGACACATACACCTGAAATAACCGTTGATTGTGAACTTGGTTGTAAACAAGTACTAATCGTACTAATAACCACAACATTAATTACAGCTCTAGAGCTGCTAGGACAATTTGATGATAAATCTATCGCCTCAACATAAAATGTTTTATTTGCAGTTAAAACCGGATTTGGCGTATATGTACTACTTCCAGTTCCTTGCAAGAGATTTCCTCCCGTTGGAGCATCATACCACATATATGAAAATCCCGGATTACTTGTAACTGCCAACATCACACTTTGACCTGACTGAATAACAACATTTGAAGATACAGGAACAGGTGCAGCTGGTAATGGACTAACAGTTACAGGTACCGGAGTACGAGTTGCACTTACACAACTTCCAATAACAGCTTCAACATGATAAGTTACAGAAGCAGTCAAACTTGGTGTTGTAAAAGAAGTACCTGTAAACACTAAATTTCCGCCCGAAGCCGCATCATACCAATTATAGGTTGTGCCAACAACCGGATTTTGAATCACTAAAGTAGTTGTACCTCCGCTACATAAATTTACCGGAGAAGCAACAACTGTTGTTGGTGCTACAGGGTTATTCACCGTAACAAGAACAGGATTTCTTTCGCTGTTCACACAACCATTACGAGTAACTTCTACATAATAAGTTGTATTTGCAGTCAATGCAGGTGTTGTATAAGATGGTGTACTTGCCAGTAAATTTCCTCCTGTAAGAGCATCATACCATTTTATAGTTTCGCCCAATGCTGTGCTGGCTGTTAACGTTGCAGTTAATCCACCGCAAATTGGGGTACTATTACCAGTTATAGTAGGTGCTTTATATCTATAGGTTGCCTGATAAATATCTAAATTAGTTAAAGCAGTTACTAAACCACCCAATCTAATTTCGACACGATCAAAATTTGCACCGGCAACGATACTGGCTCTAAAGCGATTTCCTGATAATAATTGCAAAGTAACCAAAGCATTATTATTAGTAGAAACTCTATCATTATTATAAGTAGCTCCATTGTAAGTTGCCAAACTAACAGCTCCTAATAATGAAAGATCAGCAATACCGCCAGGCAAAGCCAATTCTACATCTACAATATCACCTGCTTTTCCAGGATTATTAAATTGCAATGTTTGCTGAATCCATCCGTTTAATAAACCTACCGGAAGTGTAAGTCGAGCAGCTGTAAGAGTATTTCCATCCACAGAATTGTCTGGAGTTGTAGAAGAACAAAGCAAACAAAGTCCGTTTTGACTTGTTTGCTGACTATTAGCTTCTAAACACCCTCCTAATGCAAGAGGTAAAACTGTTACAGTAACGGGAACTCTTGTAGCGCTAACGCAGCCGCCAACAGTATTGCGAGACTCCACATAATATGTTTTAGTCGCCGTTAAAATTGGAGTAGTAAAAGTATTCGAATCTCCCAATAATTTAACTCCACCAGTAGGAACGTCATACCAATCTAAAACGACATCAGCCTCCGTTGTTGAGGCGTTTAAAGTTGCATTTTGTCCTGATACTATTGTTACACTTTGTGTCAGTACCGTGGCAAGAGCCGGAACCGGAGTTGAAGTCACAGGTACCTGAGTACGTGCAGATTTACAGCTGCCAATAGAAGCTTCTACATAAAAATTAGTAACACCTGTAGGTACAGTTGGTGTATAAGTACTTCCTGTTGCTAAAGCTACACCATTTATTGGCACATTATACCAGGAATATATCGTTCCGGGTACCGGACTTACAACTGATAATGTAGTTGCCTGAGTTGCCCCGGTAGAACAAATTGTTGTACCAGTACTACTAATTGTTGGCTGTACAGGATCAATAACATTGATTGTAACAGGTAATCGTTCACTGCTTTCGCAACCTGCAACCCTCGAAGTACTTACATAATAAGTAGTCGAAGCAGTTAAAGTTGGCGTAGTAAATGTACCAATGTTCGAAAGTGCCGTAGTAGATGTTGGAGAATCATACCAGGCAAGTGTTGTTCCAGCAGCTGCAGTTGCAGTAAGTGCTATAGATTGACCTGAGCAGATAGATTGTGTCTCTCCGCCAACAATTGTTGGTTTAGCAAATTGCAATCGTACATCATAAATTCTTAAGTTTACTAATAAAGATAAAAGCCCTCCCGATTGAATTTGTATCTGATTGGCATCTCCGGGCAATGTGTATTTAATTACCGCAGAATTACCACCAGACAATAATTGAAGATTTAACAACGGATTATTCATCGCAACCGAACCACCAACATTGGCTGGTCCATTTTTTGCCTGAATAGTCGCATTTGATAATAAACCAACATCTAACAATCCGTTTCCTTCACCAAAAGTTATCACTATTTGGTCTCCTGCTTTTGCAGTCTGGCTAAAATGCAAAGTTTCCTGAGCAAAGCAAGCCAAACCTAGCGTGTTTGTTATCGATGCATAAGTTGTCGTACTCGAATCAAACGCATTGTTTGGATTCGTCACGCTCATTCCAACACATAAAAGACCACCAGTACTATTCGTTTGTGAATCTGGTCTGCAAAAAGTTTGCGCAAAGTTTTTATTGCAAAAAAGCAATAAAAGCAACAAAACAAACAATCTCTTCTTTACGATGAGATCATAGAAAGTAAATTTTTTTTTCATAATTTGGAAGATTAGAAAATGGACAATAAAATACCTCTTGCAATAAGCATATATGCTTAGGCAATTCAAAAAAACGTTAAAACTCAATTAGTTAAACCCTAAAACTAAAACCTTAATAAATAAGAAAATAAATTAAATTTCATTAAACAAAACATGTTGTACTAAGCATACCGAAGAGCACTCTCTATCCTTTTTGAACAGAAAATAACTCAAAACTTTTAAGGAATACTGATCCGAATCAGGCTTCCAAACGGAGTGATTTGTTGCAGGTTTAATTTTCATAAAGAAAATTTGCGTGTAGGTAGAAATGAGGGGATATTCTATTAAAAATATAGTAGATTCAATATTTACAGAAAGTTGATTAGGCAATCTATAAACTTTGTTTATTTAGAATGGAATTATAAAAATTGAATGCATTATTTTTCATGTATAGTATTTCGAGGCTCAAAAAACATAACCACAAAAAAATCTTTCATTAACTCGAAAACTGACTGGGTTTTGGGAATGAAAAACTGATATAATAAAATACGTTTTGAAAAAAGCTTATAATGAAATTAAAATCAAGTTTGGGACTAAACTTAATTTTATTCCAAAGAATAAAAAATAAAGCTAAAATAATATGGATACCTAATGCAAACTTGATGAAGAAAGTAATTGTTAATTCCATAAGCACACTAATTAAATTATTAGTAAAATTTTTCAACTTTAATTTTCCCGACAAAAACAAAAAATTGTAATTTATATTACTTAAAAAAAATAATCAAATTTTTAGATGTTTTTGAAAAAGAATAGAAAAACATTTTGTTTAACTTTTCTTATACTAAAATTAGGAAAAACAAACTTACAAAACAAGCGTAAAATTCTTATGTTTTAAATTTTAACAAAAACGTATATCGCCGTAAAACTTCGAAATATGAGAAAAATCAATAGTTTTGAGCCAATAAACACTGTTAGAGATATCACAAAAAAAATCATATTATTTCATAATATTTTAACAAAACAAGTAAATTCTTACTTTTTTAAATACATAATCGATTGAAATTGAGATAAAAAACCAAAAACAAAGAGCAAAACCTACATTTTTTCATACAAATGCAAATTTCTTAAACAATTCAAAAAAAACACGTAGAAATACGGGGTATAAAAAACAGAAAAGTATAAACAAGAGTTAAAAAACTAAAAAAAGGTAAATAATTCAACATCAACTATTTACCTTCTTTAAATACTAAATACTCAAATTAAGACTCGATAATAGTATTAATTTGAGTAAACAATTGTCCGTCACTTAAAAACGCACCTTGTTGAATCAATTCAAAAATAGAAGCATTTCTATCTTCTGTGAATACTTTCTTTCCTACTTTCATTTCGATGTTCTCAGTAAACATATTGTCACTCAACCATTGCAAGCCATCTTTAGTTAAAAAATCAGTTTCAGGAACCAATGATTTGAGAACTATTGACTGAACATGCTCCTCAAAACACTGAAACAAAAAGATATGATTCTTAGAGAAATGCTCTAAATATTCTGCTCTTGACAAAACACCTTCCCAAATTAAATCTGAAAAAACATCTAATTCCTGTTCTGCAACTTCCGGTTTATTTAATTTAAGAGAATCCCACTCTGCTTTATCAATTGCCTGAGTAGCTAGAAAACTAGCGAATTCTGCGTGCAATTCATCAAATTGCTCTTTTGTTAATCTTGCGTATTTCATTTTTTCTTTTTTGTTTTAAAACACCTTTAAAAGAGCTCAGGTAAAATTTCTTATCCATAAAAAAGCCCTCGCAAATGCGAAGGCAAATTTATAACTTTTTTTGCTTTACTAAAAGATGTATCTGATACCAAATTGAGCCTGCCATCTTGAGGTTAAACTCGCATCATAACTAAACGTTTTAGTTTGTGTATTATTGAAGGTATAAGTCGGAGTGTTTCCTACAACTGTCACGCCAATTGGCTGAACGCTGGTTGGAACCTGAACAACTCCCCAATCTGAATTTATTAAATTTCCAAAATTCAAAATATCGATACTAAATTGAATTGTGTTCTTTTTCTCAGATGCCGAAGAAACTCTAAAGTTATAATCCTGCATCAGTTTAAGATCACATCTACCTCTCCATGGAGATATAGCGCCGTAACGATCCGCATATTGCCCTCTATGATTTTTCATATAATCATCCTGAGAAATAAATTTATCAAACGCCTCACCTTGTCCGGGACCGCTAAAAGTCATCAGGGCAATTTCTGCAGTTGTTGGTATATAAATTAAATCATTTACAGCAGAACCATCACCATTAATATCACCACCATAAGTATAATTAAAACGTCCGCCCTGAGCATATTCAAGAAAGGTTGAAACGGTCGTTGCCCATTTATCCTTTCCATATTTCCATTTTTTAGATGCTACACCAATAAAACGATGATTATCTCCATATTTAGAATTCGAAAGAACAGCATTATTTACATTTCCTAAAGCCGGATTAAAAGCAAAAGCATCTCCCGTAATTTCTGCTTCAATAGAATTCACATCTTTTGATTTTAAATAATTATAAGCCACACTTGCATACAAACCATTTTCAAAAGTTTTTTGCACTTTAACCGTTGCGTTAAAAGCACTTCCTTTATTTGAATTAGTCATTACATAAGCATTATTTGCTCCATGATCAGCCGCAACATAAATCGCCCTGTTATCTACACCGGCCAATGTTCCTGTAGGAGGTTTTAAACCCCAGTTTTGAACCTGTACCGCATTAATATCTTTATTATAAGACAAATCAAGTGTTACGATATAATTACTTTTAAATCTATGATCAAAACCTAAACTTGTTCTCCAGACTTGTGGCCATTTATAATCCGGATCCATAATTTGCAAAAAGCTATCATCAGCCCCACTAACCTGATTCCCTAACCAAACAAATGGAATTCTTCCTGTAAAAATTCCGGAACCTCCTCGAAGCTGAGAAATTGCATCACCATTTACATCCCAGTTAAAACCAACTCTAGGCGACCAAAGAATCTTGTCACTTGGCAAATCTGTTGAAATTAATGGTACAGCCTGACCTGTTTGAGGATTGTAATAAAGTATGTCGTTATTTCTTCCAGCGCCACCATTATCAGTATCAATATATTTCTGAATCAAATCTGCCGTATTAAAATACAAGGGTTTGTCAATTCTTAAACCAACAGACAATTTAAAATCATCACTTACACTAAAATCATCCTGCGCATAAAATGCCAATTGTCCCACGTTTAATTCCGCCAATTTCCATCCGCCATCGGTTCCAACTTCAAACTGACTTTTAGTATTAAAAACGTCTTGTGCATGTTGAAAATTTTGCTTCAAAGAACTAGACGCAAATGGCAAAGCCGCATCTGCTAAAAAATCTGTCACACTTCCATAAGGTCTAAATGTACCATAATAAGGTACGGGATCAGTAGCTTGATTACGGAATTTATCATAACCTGCCAGATTAAAAGAATTTTTAAATCCGAATTTTTCAAATGAAGCACCAAAAGTAAAGGCATGCTTCCCAACGGTATAAGTCAAATTATCAGTGATTTGAATTACTTTTTGATCCAATGTATTATTGATCGAAAATGGCTCGTGTCCCGCAATAATATAATTAGAACCTCCGCCATCCTGTATCGTAATTACAGGCGCCGGAACAGAAAATGGAACTCTGTAATCATTAAAATGAGAATATCCAGCCTGTAATTTATTAGAAACGCTTTCGCTGAATTTTGAATTTAACTCAGCCAAAAAAGAACTTAAATTATTATTGATTTGATATCCTGAGTTTTGAAATTGCAAAATCGAAGCATTTGGACCTCTAAAACCAAGCGCTGTTGGATGTGCAGTTTTATCTTTTGAAGCATCCAGAAAATTATAAATCACCGCCAATTTATGATTATCATTAATATTCCAATCGACTTTGATAATACCTTTATTTGAGTTTGATTCATGTATAAATCCCTGATATGCACCTGGGTCATATCCTAAACCTTTCAAAGCATTTGAAACTGCAATTAAATCAGATTCCATAACTCTGGATTCGTTAATTCCCGTAACACCATCATTATTATTAGCCACAAAATTAGATCCCAAATCACTTCTTCTGTCAATTTCGAAATTTCCGAAAATGAATAATTTGTCTTTAATAATTGGTGCGCCCAAACTAAAACCTGCCTGAGTTTGCTCTAATGTTGGTACAAATATTTTTTCGCCTTTAATCTTATCCCCTGTTAAATCCTGATCTCTGTAAAAAACATAAGCAGTACCATGAAACTCATTTGTTCCGGATTTTGTAACTGCGTTTACAGAAGCACCAGTAAAACCGGATAATGTAACGTCGTAAGGAGCCGTTGCAACCTGAATTTGCTCAATTGCATCCAATGATATTGGCTGAGCGCCAGTTTGCCCACCCGGAGTTGCAGCATCTAACCCAAAAGGATTATTAAAAACTGCACCGTTCAAAGAATAATTATTATACTGATCGTTTCTACCGCCAAAAGATCCACCACTTGCGGTAGGTTCTAAACGGGTAAAATCTTCAGCCGATCTTGAAATTGTAGGTAAAGCAGTTAATTCCCTTCTGCCAATTGTAGTTTCTGCTCCGGTTTTTCCGCTTTTAAAAACTTTGTCTTTAGAAACAATTTTAACCTCGTCCAAAGCCTGACTTTCATCTGCCAATTGAACAGTCAGATTAAAGGGTTTTCCTAAATCAAGATTGATATCTGTATATTCCTGATTTTGGAACCCTACAAAAGTTACCGTAATTTTATACGGACCTCCAATTCTCATATTCAAAATACTGAATCTTCCATCTTCATTGGAAACAGCTGAATATTTAGTTCCTGTTGGGGTATGAACTGCCAAAATAGAAGCTCCCGGTAATAGTTCATTTGATGAACTCTTTACAATACCCTTAATACTCGAAGTCGTTGTTTGCCCAGTAGCGACGGCTAGTGCGAAAAAACATACTAATAATGCAAAGGTTTTTTTCATTTTGCTGATTTTGAATTAGTTGGTTAAACTCAAAAATAGGCAAAAAAAAACCACTCCTAAGAGTGGTTTTTATATTTTATTAACAAGAAGTTAACAAAATGTTATTTTTCAGCAACGATTTCGTATGGTAATTCAACGACAACATCTCTGTGTAAACGTACACTTGCAGTGTATTTACCAGTACGTTTAACGATACCGCTAGTGATGAATTTTCTATCAATTACTTGTCCACCTTTAGCTAAAGCTTCAGTGATATCAATATTCGTGATTGAACCGAATAATTTTTCACCACCTGCTTTTGCAAAAAGTTTAATTTCAATTGCTTTCAATGTTTCAGCTAATGCTTTTGCGTCAGCAACAACTTTAGCTTCTTTATGAGCTCTTTGTTTTAGGTTTTCAGCCAAAACTTTCTTTGCAGAAGGTGTAGCTAAATGTGCGAATCCTTGAGGAATTAAAAAGTTACGACCGTAACCAGCTTTAACTGATACTACATCATCTTTAAATCCTAAGTTTTGTACGTCTTGTTTTAAAATAAGTTCCATGTTGTTGTCCTTATATGTTAGAAGTTAGGTTCTGCTAAACAGAAACCAGCGACTAGAGTTTTTAATTATTTTAATAAATCGGCCACGTATGGCATTAAAGCTAAGTGACGAGCTCTTTTTACAGCTACAGAAACTTTTCTTTGGTATTTTAATGAAGTTCCAGTTAAACGACGAGGAAGAATTTTTCCTTGCTCATTAACGAATTTCAATAAGAAATCAGCATCTTTATAATCGATATATTTGATTCCTGATTTTTTGAAACGACAGTACTTTTTAGTTTTGTTAGTTTCAATGTTTAAAGGCGTTAAATATCTGATATCTCCGTCTTTTTTTCCTTTTGCAGATTGCTCTATTGTAGACATAATAATTAAGCTTTAGTAGATTTTAATTTGGCTCTTCTTCTTTCAGCCCATGAAATAGCATGTTTGTCTAAACTTACAGTTAAGAAACGCATAACTCTTTCGTCACGTCTAAATTCAGTTTCAAAAGCAATTAGAACTTCTCCAGCTACTTTGAATTCGAATAAGTGATAAAAACCACTTTTTTTGTTTTGGATTTCGTAAGCCATTTTTTTCAGACCCCAATCCTCTTTAGATACCATTTCAGCTCCTCTACTAGTAAGAAATTCTTCAAATTTCGTTACTGTTTCCTTCACCTGAACCTCAGATAAAACGGGATTTAAAATGAAAACAGTTTCATAATGATTCATAAATACAATATTTATTTGTTAAAATTGGGTGCAAAAGTAACCATTTAATTTATATATACAACACTTTTTTAGTTTTATTCGTCGTAATGCAAAAAATACACGCTCACTCTAGTTTTTTTTACAAAAAAATAATACATTTACTACTGCTATCCTGAATTTATTCTAAATTTTAAATGTTATGAAACTAAACTGTGTTGTTGTAGATGATAGTTCTATACAGAGGACAATTATTGCAAAATTAGTTAATAATCACCCAGGTTTGCACTTAATCGGGGATTTTTCTAATGCAATAGAAGCAAAAAGTTGTATCTCTCTAAATAATATCGATCTTATATTCCTTGATATTGAAATGCCTGTTATTAACGGTTTTGACTTCCTTGACGGACTAAAATCAAAACCTCAAATTATATTTATTACTTCTAAAGCCGAATATGCTTTAAAAGCTTTTGACTATGATGCTACTGATTATCTGCAAAAACCTATTGCCGTAGATCGTTTTAATGCTTCTGTAAAAAGAGCAATAGACATGCATTTACTCAAAAAAGAAGTAAAAGAAGAAGAAGGTGAACATATTTTCATCAAGAGTAACCTTAAAAAACTTAAAATTTTCACCGCAAAAATCAAATGGATTGAAGCTTTTGGAGATTATGTAAGAGTGGTTACAGAAGACGATAGTAATTTGGTACTTTCAACTATGAAATCTTTTGAAAACGATCTTTCAAAAGACAAATTTATTCGTGTACATAAGTCCTATATTATTAATATAGATAAGGTAGAGCGTTTTAACAGTAAATTTGCAGAAATTGGTATTACCAAAATCCCCCTTAGCCGAAACAAAAAAGAAGATTTAGTAAAAGCATTGTCAACATCGTCTTAATTTAATAAAAATCGACATTGGCAATTACCTTTATAGCTCTATATTGCGCAACAGCCTCAAAACTATTCAACATTTTCTGAATAGTTTTTTTTGTGCCCACCAGAGGCAGATTGTTCGGAATCTTAATCAGAATCGTTCTGATGTACTCATTTCTGATTCTGCTTATCGCAGGTTCTTCCGGTCCTAAAACAGGCATATTAAGGTTTTGACTTAAAACCTGATACAGCCACATCGAGCCCTCTTTTAATTTTTCAAATTCACGGTGTTTCAGTGTCAGCTTTATGATTCTGAAATAAGGCGGATACTTATAGATTTGTCGATCGTATAATTGCTCCTTATACATACCTATATAATTATGACTTGTAACTTGCTGAATTGTATTGTGATTTGGATTATAAGTCTGAATTACAACTTTTCCTTGCTTTTCAGATCTTCCGGCTCTTCCCGCAACCTGGGTCATCATCTGAAAACTACGCTCAAAAGCCCTGAAATCAGGATGATGCAGCATATTATCTGCATTCATGATTCCTACCAAACTTACATTATCAAAATCCAAGCCTTTGGCAAGCATTTGTGTTCCGACCAAAATATCAATTTCACGGTTTTTAAAAGAATCAATTATTTTCTCAAAACCATATTTTCCACGAGTAGTATCCTGATCCATTCTTCCGGTTTTAGCCTTCGGAAAAAGAGAAACTAATTCCTGCTCAATTTGTTCCGTTCCAAAGCCTTTTGTAGTCAAATCAATACTGGAACAACTATGACAATGCGTAGGTTTTGCAATCGAATAACCACAGTAATGACAACGCAATTGATTTTTATGTTTATGAAAAGTCAGACTCACATCGCATTGCTGACAATGCGGAACGTGTCCACAAGTCATACATTCGATTATTGGTGAATATCCGCGTCTGTTTTGAAACAAAATCACTTGCTCACCCAAAGACAAAGCTTCCGTAATTTCTTCTATTAAAAGATCACTAAAATGCCCTGTCATCCGTTTTCTGAAATGTTTGTCTTTCAAATCGACCAAAAGAATTTCAGGCATTCGAACATTATTATAACGCTCCGTAAGCGTTACTAAACCGTATTTATCACTTTGTGTATTAAAATAAGTCTCAATACTTGGCGTTGCAGATCCCAAAAGGACTTTTGCATTATGAAAGTTAGCCAAAACAATTGCAGCATCGCGCGCATGATAACGTGGTGCAGGATCAGTTTGCTTAAAAGTTTGTTCGTGTTCTTCATCAACAATCAACAATCCTAAATTATCGAAAGGCAAAAACAAAGCCGACCTCGCTCCTATTACAATCTGGGCTTTTTCTGAATTTTCAAGCGTTTGCTTCCAAACTTCTACTCTTTCGTTATTACTGTATTTAGAATGAAAAACTGCCACTTTATCCCCAAAATGAAGTCGCAAACGAGAAACTAATTGTGTTGTTAAAGCAATTTCAGGCAACAGATACAAAACCTGTTTTCCCGTAGCCAAATATTCTTCAATTAAGCTGATATAAATTTCTGTTTTTCCGCTTGACGTAACACCGTGAAGCAAACAAACTTCTTTTTCTAAAAGATTATTTTTAATTGCCGTAAAAGCATTTTCCTGAGCTTCGCTTAACAACAATTGTTTATCCGAAGCTTCTCCCGTAAAAGAAACACGATCTTGCTGTAAAAGATATTCTTCAAAAATTTCTTTATCGATCAAAGCTTTTACCGTCGTCGAAGTTGAACCCGAAACCTCAACCAGTTTCTTTACCGTAATAGGTTTCTTTTCAGAAGCCATAATTTGAAAATACGCCAAAACAATTTCTTTCTGTTTATTGGCACTTTTCAATACTTCCAGTAATTCTCCAAGACCACTTTCCGAGTCATATTTTGCATGTAATTTTACATACCGAACTAACTTAGGCTTATAACTTTCCTTTATTTCTTCTTCTAAAACAATGATATCTTTAGCCATCATTTTTTGAAGAATCGGAAAAATATTCTTCTTATTTAATATCGAAATAATCTCTTGAACTTTAAGCGAACTTTGATGCTGCAAGGCTTCATAAACCAAAAATTCATCATCAGAAAGTTCAGAATCATTTACTACGATTTCCGCTTTAAGCGAAATTATAGTTTCACTTTCTAATAATAATCCTGTTGGGAAAGCACCACGATACACATCACCAATTCCACACATATAATAATTCGCTACCCAAAGCCAGTGCTTAATCTGGATTTCGGTTGCAATAGGTTTTTCGTCAAGAATTTGATGAATTTCTTTGGCATCATATAAACTCGGCTCATTTTGATGAATATCAATCACCAATGCGGTATAAATTTTACTTTTACCAAAAGGCACCGCAACCCGCATTCCTTTTTTAATGAAATGAAATTCGGCCTCAGAAATACGATAAGTAAAGGTTTTGGCTAAGGAAAGCGGTAAAACAACTTCGACAAAAAACATGGAAATATTTTATAAGATTTGAATAATTTGTAATTATTCTGAAAGCATTTTTTCTACTTCGGCTTTAAGAATTGGAAGCTATTTAATAACAATTCCCCAAATAACTTCATCAGATACAGAGTCGTAACCATGAATTATTCTATTTCTTACAGCAACAATTTTTCGGGAATCTGAAATTTGAATTTCGCTATTTTCTTTTAAAATTCTATTCATTGCCTCACCAATAATTTCAATATTCCGCTCCACAGCACGTTTAGTACGCAGGTCTTTTTGATAATTTTGAAATTGCATAGATTGATTAACAAAATAACTTTCAATTTCATTTATAGAACTCAAAATATCAAACAACCAGGTTTTAATATTATTATCCATAAATTAATTGTCTTTGTTTATCGATATTTTGTTTGAAATAAGGATTTTTAATTGCTTTTTCTTCCAATAAATCAACTGGACGGTTTAAAATATCTTCTAATAAAAACTTAAGATCAAAATAATTATCAGCGTAATCCAACACATCAAAAGATTGAAAATCTACAACTAAATCAACATCACTTTTATCGCTAAAATCTTCCGTAAGTACTGAACCAAAAGCATACAAAGCCCTTACCTTGTGACTTTTGCAAAGTTTAGAGATCTCCGATAAATGATGTTCTAAAAAATTCATTAACGTATAATTTTATTTCAAATATAAGCAAAAATTACTTTTTACCTGATGCAGTATTATATTCCCGAACCAATTTCAACGTATGATTTAACGAAGACAAATCTTTCCAACCATCATGACCTGTAATAATATATTTAGGTTTTTTAAACTTTGATTGTACTTTTTTAATTGATTTCTCCCATTCTTTTACGTTGGCATCACCTAAATATCCTAAATCTTTTGCTTCGGTACTTTTGATAAAACAACCTCCATAAAGTATTTTTTCTTTATTAAACCAAACTACAATATTATCCGGAGCATGACCTTTTCCTGGATAATAAACCTCAAAAGTATGTTGCCCAACCGTAAATGTTGTATCATTTGGGATTATAAATTCGGCTCTTTTTTCGTTATTCTTTTCAAGAATCTGATCCGTTAATTTTATAGTATAAGTTTTAATTCCTTTTTTACCATAAAACTCCAAACCTCCTGCCCTGTCTTCATGAGAATGCGTTGCAAAACACATCACAACTTCTTTATGATGTCTTGCTTTTATACTATCTAATAAAGGCTGAAATTGTGTTTTATCCCAAGGAGCATCAAACAACACAACGCCTTTATCTGTAACCAGATACATGGCATTTGCTGAAATCAAAGTTCCTTTATAATCATGAAACGTCTTATAAACATAAAAGTCACCCATAAGATGACTAATTTGTAATGGCGAATTCTTAGACTGAGCAAAACTATTGGATATTATAGTCAGAAATAAAACTATCGATGCTAATTTTCGCATTTTTATTTATATAATTAATTCTTTACTCTGGTCCAGTATTGTGTTCTTCCCATAATAGAAATACCAATATAACCACGTAACTTAAGTTTATCAGCAGATTCAAGTGTTATATAACATTTGTATTTTTTACCATTAGTAGGATCAAAAATAGTTCCTCCGCCATATTCATCACCATCTTTTTTAAGTCCGTTAATAATGTTTAAACCTAAAATTGGTTTGTTTTTATCTGCACCTTCACATTTTGTACAGACATCTTTTTTATGATCGGCACGAAGTATTTCTACCACTTTACCATACACTTTTCCTGACTTTTCGTAAATCTCTACAACAGATTTTGCTTCTCCGGTTTCATCATCAATTGTTTTCCATTTTCCAATAACACTTTGGCCCTGAATTGTACCTAAGGTTAAAAAGAAAATTCCAATTGTTAACATCCAATTTTTCATATTATTTATTTTTTTTTTGTTTTAATTTTCTGATAGAGGCATTCAATTCAAATCCCAAAAGCAGAATCATACAGTTTATCCAAATATAAAACATTAGAATCAATAATGTCCCAATTGAGCCATAAAGTTCATTATATTTTGAGAATTTTATAACCCAAATCCCAAAAAAGAACGAAGATATAACAATTAAGATAGTCGTAAAAACAGATCCAATACTTATAAAAGGCACTTTATTATACTGCTTTGTACCATAACGCAATAATATTGAAGATGTTATCAAAATCATCAAGATAACAAACAAATATCGTCCCAAAATTATCAACGGAATACGATCACTCAACACATCCTGAATGATTGTTTTTTGAATGAATACCTCAAAAACGACAATTGTTGCCACTGTTACAAACAAAATAATTGTCATAACAAGCGAGATCGCCAATGCCACTAAATACTGATTCAGAAAACCACGTTTATCAAAAACGTGTTTAGAAGATTCAAAGCCACTTAAAATTCCGTTAATACCATTTGCCATCAAAAAAATAGAAAGTAAGAATCCTGACGACAACAATCCCGAGTGACTATTGTTTAAAATATCACTGATAATTTTACTAATTGCATCGTAGGTATTTGGCGGAACTCCTTGTTGTACAAATTGCAGAAAATCCTGTTGAAATCCTTCAATTGGAATAAAAGGAATCAAGTTTAAAATAAACAGCGCAAAAGGAAATAAAGCCATAAAAAAGCTAAAAGAAACCGCACTTGCATGATACGAAAATGCACCGTCAATAATACCAATGGTATACATTTCAAGCAAATCATACAACGAAAAACCTTCCAGCCACGGCAGTTTTATTCTTTTCAGAAACCGAGCTAAATAACATATTAATGGAATTTTTTCAATCCGATCTTCTATCTCTTGAGACATATTATTATTTTAGATTTGCCGCGCCAATTCACTAGCGCTCGGGTTAGAGTTACGTTTTTGTTAGATTATTTTAAACTCATAATTCATGATTCACAACTCATAATTTCTTCCTAAAAAGCCTTCAAACTCAAATCCATATTGTAAACAGAATGTGTTAATGCTCCTGACGAAATATAATTTACGCCACATAATGCATATTCACGAATCGTTTTTTCGTTGATATTTCCTGAAGATTCTGTTTGGCATTTTTTGCCAATTAATTGAACTGCTGTTTTAGTATCTTCATAATTAAAGTTATCGATCAGGATTCTGTGAACGCCGTCACTTAAAAGAATTTCACGGATTTCATCCAAATTTCTGGCCTCAACAATAATTTTCAAATCAAGATTATTGGCTTTCAAATACTCTTTGGTTTTCTTTATTGATAAAGTAATTCCGCCCGCAAAATCGATATGATTATCTTTAAGCATCACCATATCATAAAGCGCAAAACGATGATTTTCTCCTCCGCCTATTTTCACAGCCCATTTTTCGGCAACTCTAAAATTTGGAGTTGTTTTACGGGTATCTAAAATTTTAGCTTCGGTTCCATCTAAAAGCTGCACATATTGAGCTGTTTTTGTCGCAATTGCAGACATACGCTGCATGGTATTCAAAACCACTCGTTCAGCTTTTAAAATCGATTGTGAGCTTCCAGAAACTTCAAAAACAACATCGCCATATTCTACATGTGTGCCATCCTCAATAAAAGTCTTGATTTTTAATTTTGAATCAACAAATTCAAAAATCATTTTTGCCAGTGTAACACCCGCAATAACGCCTTGATCTTTCACCAATAATTTAGCTTGTCCGTGCGCTGTATCGGGAATACATGCCAATGAACTGTAATCTCCCGTGCCTACATCTTCTCGAATTGCATTACTAATCAATAATTGTAATTCAGCTTGAAATTGTACTTCGCTAATCATTTTTCTTAAATTTTATAAGATGCTAAAGTAGGACATATTTTGTGGATTTGAAAGTTAAACCTCTGCCAAAAAATCCAAAACACTAAAATATCTGAAAATATTAGGCAGAAAAGTATTAAAATTATCTAACACATAGGTATACAGTTTTTAAGTATATTAAAAAAACTTTTCCCTTTCATAAATTCACAATAATGTTATGTTTTTAAATCTGGATTTTTTCAAAAACCTTCAATTTTCCAATTTTAATTTGTGTTTATTTTTTTCAATCAAAATCTACAACTTTAATTCAAAACATTAAATATCTTTGAGGTTCATTCAAACAAAATCATGGGATTAATCAAAGATATTTACTCCGTTACTTTTTTCGAAAATTTTGGTCAGGCTGTTGCCGAAGTGCATCCAACATTCGACAAACAAAAATTTATAAATGCCATTTATGCGGGAGATTTTGCAAAAAAAGAATGGAAAGATCGCATGAAACATACTACAGTGGTTTTACATCAATTTATGCCTCAAAATTTTCCCGAAGCTGTTTCATTAATCGATAAAATCATTGAAAATCTTAAGAAAAATAAGTTTACCGATGGAAATCTGGCCTTTATTTTCTTTGCCGATTATATCGAAATATATGGTTTGGAGGATTTTAAAACTTCGGCGAAAGCCTTTGTTTCGATCACACAATTTATTAGCTGCGAATTTGCCGTTCGTCCTTTCATTTTAAAATATAAAGAAAAAATGATCGAAGAAATGACAAAATGGTCGTTGCATGAAAATCATCATGTTCGACGATTAGCCAGCGAAGGAAGCCGCCCGAGATTACCGTGGGCAATGGCGATTCCGTACCTAAAGAAAGATCCAACTTCTATTTTACCGATTTTAGAAAACCTAAAAAACGATCCATCAGAATACGTACGCCGAAGTGTTGCCAATAACCTAAATGATATTGTTAAAGATAATCCCAAAATAGTCTTAGAAATCGCTGCAAAATGGCGCGGAATCAGCAAAGAAACTGACGCAATTATCAAACACGGCTGTCGCACGTTACTAAAACAAGGACATCCTGAAATTCTAAGCCATTATGGTTTAGAAAGCACTAATATTGAACTTTCTTCTTTCGAAATCAAAACACCAATCGTAAAAATTGGGGATTATTTGCAGTTTCAATTTCACTTAAATAATAAAAATGATAAAGCTAAAACTGTTCGTTTAGAATATGCAATTCATTACAAAAAATCAAAAGGACATTTGGCAAAAAAAGTCTTTAAAATCAGTGAGAAAATCTACCAGCCAAATCAGTTAACCAAGGTCGAAAGAAACCAATCTTTTAAAATCATTACAACCCGAGTTTTTCATACCGGATTGCATCAATTGTCTATTATTATTAATGGAACTGAAAGTGAGGCTTTGGAATTTGAATTGATTGAATAAAAATAATCAACACGAATTTCACGAATTAACACGAATTATTTTTTTTTATTTTTGTTCGTTTCAACGGATTAAAATCCATTGCTACAATATAAATCATTCCTCTGGAATTTTCCAGATGAGTTCCAAAGGAACAAAGTATATTGCAGGGATGGATTTTAATCCATCATTCGCAATCAAAATCGTCAATCTTTGTAGAGTTACGCGTGTGATTTCTCCTCCCTCGAAATGACAAAAAGGACATAATACACACCGTTTTTCACCAATTCATTTGTGTAAATCTATGAAATTCGTGTTATATTTTTAACGCTAATGAAATCCTTTTAATTCTATTTCTTACTTTTATAAATACAAAAAATAAGTTTTCTTAATCTAAATTAAGTTACAGATTGTGACTACAACTGTAATTTTGCTTTCAACTAAAACGAAGAACATGTCAAATATCAGTTTAATTATCGAAGAACGCGCTGCCAATATTGGCAACTTTATGGTAGGCAGATTATTGCCTTTCCGTGAAAAAAGAGCCGTTGGACCATTTGTATTTATCGATCACATGGGACCGGCACATCTAAGTGATCATGAAAATATGGACGTTCCTCCGCATCCGCACATTGGACTTTCGACGCTTACTTTTTTGTTTGAAGGCAGTATCATGCACCGCGATAGTTTAGGAACCGAGTTAGAAATAAAACCAGGCGCCGTAAACTGGATGACCTCTGGAAAAGGAATTGTACATTCTGAAAGAACGCCGGAGTATTTAAGACATTCTGATAAAATGCTTCATGGTTTGCAAATTTGGGTCGCGTTACCAAAAGAACTGGAACAAATGGATCCGAATTTTGCGCATGTTGAAGCCGATGATATTCCGAGTTGGGAAGAAGACGGGGTTTCTTATAAATTAATTGCAGGAGAAGCATTTGGTAAAAAATCACCAGTTCCTGTTTACAGTCCGTTATATTTTATTGAAATCAAGAGTACCGAAGCCAAAAAAATCAATATAGGGAAAGATTTATTTGGCGAAAGCGGTTTATATATTTTAGAAGGAAGCATTAAAAGTGGCGAACACGTTTATGATCCAAAACAAATTTTAATTACCAACGACAGCACTTTATGTGAGTTTGAATTAGCAGAAAACAGTACAGTTTATATTTTTGGAGGAACTCCTTTTCCTGAAGAACATTTTATCTTTTGGAACTTCGTTTCTTCGGACAAAAACCTCATCGAAAAAGCAAAAAAAGACTGGACAGAACAAACTTTCCCGAAAGTTCCGGGTGAAACTGAATTTGTGCCTTTACCAGAACCCCGAATCAAATAAATTATGAATACTATATCAGCACAAATTGATACACGCTTGTATCGAACAGAAATAACATCTGCCAGCGGAAATATTTTAATTTCTGATGAACCTCAGGAAATTGGAGGCAAGAATTTAGGATTAAATCCAACAGAGCTTTTGGCGGCATCATTGGCTTCCTGTACCGTAATTACTTTGCGAATGTACATCAATCGCAAACAATGGGAAGTTTCTGAAATAAATGTCAAAATTGATTTTGAAAGAGATTCGGAACGAAATGTAGCCGTATTTACCCGAAAAATCGAAGTAATTGGCGAAGTCGACGAAACACAAAGACAAAGATTGGAAACGATTGCAAATAGCTGTCCAATTCATAAAACACTTACGCATTCAATCGAAATTAAAACCACATTAATATAACCCATCATGGAAATAAATCAAATAAACGATACAAGAAGAGGCTATTTTGAAGCTATAGAAGACGGAAAAGAAGCCGGAAAAATGACTTATACATGGGCTGGAGATTCAAAATTTATCATAGATCATACTGAAGTTAGTGAAGGTTTTAACGGAAAAGGTGTTGGTAAAAAACTGGTTATGGCTGCCGTAGAATATGCCAGAACCAATAACCTAAAAATTATCCCACTTTGTCCTTTTGCGAAGAGTGTTTTTGATAAAACTGCAGATATTCATGATGTGCTTTTTTCTTAAGGTTCAAAGTTGCAAAGACACAAAGGTTCAGAGGTTTCATCTTCATATCAAAGTAGAGACGCACCGCAGTGCGTCTCTTTTTTGTTTATAGACAATTGTCGGTTTTTTGTTTGTCATCTCGACGAAGAAGAGATCACACTCTCAGCTCTACAAAGATTGGCGATTTTGATTGTGGAATTTCTAGTGTGATCTCTTCTTCGTCGAGATGACAAAAATGACGCAAAGCTAAGTGAACTTTACTCGAACCTTTGTTCCTTTGCTGCTTTGAGCCTTTGCCTCTTTAAACAAAATTTTCAAATCTCCTCAAAAACCATTACATTTGCATGTAATTTAAACTTAGAGTATGACGAGGATAATTACACTTTTCTGTATTTTCATAGCACAAATCGGCTTTTCTCAAACGGCTGAAAATTATTTAAATAAAAACAGAAATAACGAAGCTCTCTTAACAGCTTTCTTTCAACAAATGCCAAAAGGCGGCGATTTACACCATCATTTTTCGGGATCAGTTTATGCAGAACCTCTTTTAGAAAGAGCGATTGCTGAGGATTTTTATTTGAATCTGGAAACTATGGAAGTTTCTAAAACCAAACCTTCAAAAGGCAATTGGCAAACTTTCTCTTCTCTTAAAAACGAAGGCAAACTAGCTTTTTACGAACAGCAAGTCATGCAAACCTGGTCTGCTAAAGATTATAATGGCTCTGTTCCTTCTGATGATTTATTTTTTGACTCTTTTCAAAAATTCGAGCCTACTATCCAGGGGCATTTTGCTGAAGGAATGCTGGAACTAAAAAAACGTGCGATAGCTGAAAACGTAAATTATATCGAAACTCAATTATCAACGATTCCGTGTGATATGAACGTTTCTGATTTAACCGATTTTAATTCGAAATTACGTCAGGCCGCAGCTCAAAAAGACGAAAAAGCGGTCCTAAAACTTTTAGACGAATTGTATAAATCAATTCAGCAAAAAGATGCTAAAAAATATGCTGTAGATTTCAATACTAATTTCATTGCAAAACTGCACAAAGACTTAAAAATTGACGACGACAAATTCACAATGCGTTATCAAAATTTTGTGCTTCGTTTTATGGATCCGGTTGATTTATTCAAAAACCTGACGATTGCTTTTATCTCGGCAAACGATAGCAAATTGGTTGCTGGTGTGAACATTGTTTCTCCTGAACACGGCGAAAATTCGATGAAAGATTATTGGCTGCACATGTTAATGTTTAAATACTGTCATTCTAAATTTCCCGACGTAAAATACACGCTTCATGCGGGAGAATTAACTTTAGGATTGGTTCAGCCAGAAGATTTAACATGGCATATTAACGATGCAATTCATGTGGCCGGCGCTAACAGAATTGGTCACGGAGTTGATATTGCGTATGAAGCCAATTCATACGATTTATTGCGTTATATGGCAAAAAACAACATTCCAATTGAGATCAACTTAACGAGTAATGAATTCATTCTGAAAGTAAAAGAAAACAGACATCCGTTTACGCTTTATAAAGAATTTAATGTCCCAATCGTGATTAGTACAGACGATGCCGGAATTTTAAGAACAAACATGACAGAGCAATATGTTTTGCTTGCCAAAAGATATCCTGATGTTTCGTACGCGATTATAAAGCAATATGTTTACAATAGTATCAATTATAGTTTTATTCAGGATGCAACAGTTAAAAAACAATTATTGAAAGATTTAGACGCAAGATTCAAAACTTTTGAAGATAAATTTTCCAAGAACTAAATTTATAATCTAGGTGCGAGTTTCACGCAGATTTTAAACAGATTAAAGCTGATAAACGCAGATTTATTTATTGTAAATATCAAAAATTAAATCTGCCTAATCTGCGTGAAAAAAAAATAAAAAATCATATGATTCTAGAAGCTGCTTTTCTTTACGTAAAACCTGATTTTGCAATTCAGTTTGAAAATGATTTTGCAAAAGCAAGTCAATATATTTCATCAATTGATGGTTATTTAGGACATCGTTTAGAGAAATGTCTTGAGGTTGAGAACAAATATCTTTTATTAGTAGATTGGAACACGCTTGAAGATCATACCGTAGGTTTTAGAAGTTCTGAAGCTTATCTGGAATGGAAAAATATTTTACATCATTACTATGAACCGTTTCCTGTTGTAGAGCATTTCGAAACCGTTTTTGAGAATAGAAAATAGCCCACAGATTTAGCGGATTAAACGGAGAAACGCAGATTTTTTAATTCGTGCTCATTCGTGTAATTCGTGGCAAAAAAAACACCAAAATGAACATCAAACTTATCGCCATTGGCAAAACCGATAATAAATCGTTGCAGACTTTAATTGACGATTATACCAAACGTTTGTCGTTTTATATCAAATTTGATTTGGAAATTATTCCGGATATCAAAAACGTCAAGAATTTATCTGAAAGTCAGCAAAAGGAAAAAGAAGGTGAATTGATTTTGTCAAAACTTTCGCCAACCGATCAATTGATTTTATTGGATGAAAACGGAAAAAACTTCTCCAGCGTTGGTTTTTCTGAAGAATTACAAAAGAAAATGAACTCCGGAATCAAAACGCTTGTTTTTGTAATTGGCGGTCCTTATGGGTTCTCTGACACTGTTTACAGTAAAGCACAAGGAAAAATTTCGCTTTCGCTAATGACATTTTCGCATCAAATGGTTCGTTTGTTTTTTATCGAACAATTGTATCGCGGATTTACGATTTTAAGAAATGAACCTTATCATCATCAATAAAAAGGTTTGTTTCAGGTTTTCTTTATTTCAGGTTTCAGGTTTTAGTAAATGAATTCTACAGGAAGTTTATCAAGATTGTGAGAAACGTATTTTTGCAGTAAAATTTTATCTTGAATGTACTCTTCATAACTCATGTTCTTATCAAATAAAAACACTAGATCTGGTACTCTTTCGAATTTTATACTATAAAAATATTTTAATATTTCTGATATTTTTATTTCCTTATTCCCCATCAAAACTTGTTCTTTTCCTTTTCTAAAATAAAATACAAAAGTTCCTTGAGTTGGTTTTTCTGTTTTATAATACACTTTCGTGAAAGGTAAAAAGGCCATATTCTTCCCGATCGAATCTGCGTAAGAATAATAATTTTCAGCTTTTTCGTTTTTATGGGCTTTTTCTGCTCGCTTTTTTTCCTGAAGTTTCATTACTTCCGGAATTACCAATCTTAACGGTAAACGCTTGTCGATATTAAAAAGCCAATTGGTTGAAATGATGCTATTTTTTCGGTTTACATCAGCGATTGTATCTTTTCCTTCTGTTTTAAAAAAGATATAAATTGGTGAATGATCCTGTACATCTTTCACAATAGAAACGCTTGCTTTAGGAAGTAAAACGTCTTTTTTTTCTTCACACGAAAAAAGAAGAAATATAAATATTAGGCTGAAGTATTTCATGTTTTGCTTTTTATTTTAATTATTGAATAAATCTGAATAATTAATCAAATTTATAATTCATCGAATAAAAACTCAGTAAACAAATCGTTCTTTAGACCATTATAATTATCATCCAAAGCTATCTCAATTATTTTATTCACTTCTTCGTGGCTCAAAACATCGTTATTTTTATAATATTTATTTGAAATAATTTGTTGTTCCAAGCGTTTTTCAATTTTTTCTTTTAATTCTAATTTTATTTTTTCTCTAAAATTTTCTACTTGTATTCTTTTCTTTTTATATAACGAGTAATATCTTTTTTGTAAACTCTCATAATCATTCTTCCAATCTTGCAAAGATTTTTGAATGTTATACTTTTTATAATTCAGAATTAAAATTTCATCGTCTAAATCATCAAAAAGTCCCCACTCTTCGTCATACTCACTTATTTCACCTTTGTAGAAATTTATTTTAACGTCATTCTCTACTATGAAAAGTTCTTCACCTATATATCTTCTAATTTTCCAATATAAATCAAGCAAATCTGCATGATCTAAATTAAAATTTACTTCTACGATTTCATAAAAATCACTGGACTGGAGCTGATAATTTATTACTTCGTTTTTTTCCCAATTATGAACATCACAAAAAGAAAACAATATATTATTTTCTTCTATTATGATATTTTGAAGGACATTAAAACTATTTATGATATTTGGTTTTTCCATAATTTAAACCTGACAAGTTATCTATTTCAAACCAATTTTCACAAACAAAGTAACACATTCTACAGCTTCTTTTACATCATGAACACGCAAGATTTTTGCGCCTTTTGTCAAAGCAATTGTATTAATAACTGTTGTTCCGTTTAAAGCTTCTTGCGCTGTATTGCCAAGTGTTTTATAAATCATTGATTTTCTGGAAACTCCTGCTAAAACTGGTAATTCCAACAAATTAAAAAGTTCCATTTTTTGCAAAACCTCATAATTCTGATCTGTTGTTTTGGCAAATCCGAAACCTGGATCTAAGATCAAATCGTTGATTCCAAGACTTCTTGCGTGTTTTACTTTCTCAGAAAAATAAAAAAGCATTTCTTTTACAATATCATCATATTGTGTCAAACTTTGCATCGTTTGCGGATTTCCACGCATGTGCATCATGATATACGGAACATTGTATTTTGCAATTACCTCAAACATTTTATCGTCCAGTTCTCCCGCTGCAATATCATTTATAATCGCTGCGCCACTTTCTATACTCGCTTTTGCAACGGCGGCTCTAAAAGTATCAATTGACAATAACGTTTCAGGAAAATGCTTTAAAATCAATTCAATAACCGGAACAATTCGTTCGATCTCTTCTTGTTCGGTAACAAATTCGGCACTTGGCTTACTGGAATAAGCACCAATATCTATAAATGTTGCACCTTCAGACAGCATTTTATCGACTTGCGAAATAATTTCCGCTTCATTTTTATACTTTCCTCCATCAAAAAAAGAGTTTGGCGTCACATTCAAAATCCCCATTACTTTAGGAATCGACAAGTCTATCAGTTGTCCCTTACAGTTCATTAACATTTTGTTTGAAATTTTTATTTGTTTCAGGTTTCAAGTTTCACGACTTTTGTTTCAAGTTATTTTTGTTTCAGGTTTCAAGTTACTCAGCTTGCGCAATGTACTTCAACCTGAAACTTGAAACTTGAAACTTTTTTCATAAACTCTTTAATTTTATCCTTATTTTTGAAGAAATTTTAGCAAATATACAGCAATAAATGAAGAATACTTCCCTTGAATATGATAATGTAATTACGGTTTGCCGAACTTTATTTATCAATAAAATGACAGATTATGGTAGTGCATGGCGTATTTTAAGACTGCCATCATTAACTGATCAAATCTTTATAAAAGCGCAAAGAATCAGAAGTTTACAGGAAAATGAAGTCCGTAAAGTTGATGAAGATGAACAAGGAGAATTCATTGGAATTATTAACTATTCGATTATGGCTTTGATTCAGTTAGAATTGGGTGTTGTTGATCAGCCTGATTTGGATGTTGAAAAAGCAACTGAATTATATGATGCTAAAGTTAAACTGACCAAAGAGTTAATGGAAGCCAAAAATCATGATTATGGTGAAGCGTGGCGTGATATGCGTGTAAGCTCATTAACTGATTTGATTCTGCAAAAAATACTTCGCGTTAAACAAATTGAAGATAATAAAGGTAAAACTTTAGTTTCTGAAGGCATTGATGCCAATTATCAGGACATGATTAATTATTCTGTGTTTGCTCTGATATTAAACCCATTGAAATAAAATTTAGCCACTAATTTCACGAATGATCACGAATTAATTTGTGTTAATTAGCGAAATTCATGGCAAAAAAAACAAAAAAACATGAAAAACATCATTACTCAATTCTCAAGATTATTTGTCGGCGTATTGTTTATTATTTCAGGATTAATTAAACTCAATGATCCCGTTGGTTTCTCTTATAAATTAGCCGAATATTTTAGTGAACCTGTTTTTAATATGCCATTTTTAGAGCCATTGGCTTTAGGATTAGCAATATTTTTAGTAATTCTGGAAGTAGTTTTGGGTGTAATGTTATTAGTTGGTTACAAATCTAAACTTACCATTTGGGCTTTATTATTACTGATCGTTTTCTTTACTTTCCTTACCTTCTACTCTGCATATTATGATGTAGTTAAAGATTGTGGTTGTTTTGGAGATGCGTTGCATTTAACGCCTTGGCAATCGTTTATAAAAGATATTGTTTTATTATTTTTCATTGTGATTTTATTCGTCAATAAAAAATTAGTAAAACCTTTATTCCCAAAAATGGCAACTAATTTAGTGACACTTCTTGCTATAATTTTATGTGTTTTTATGGCTGTTTGGGTATTGAATCATAATCCTATAAAAGATTTCCGTCCTTACAAAGTGGGAACAAACATTGAGAAAGGAATGGAAATTCCGGAAGGTGCTCCAAAATCTGTAGTTGAAATGATTTTTATCTATAAAGTAAACGGAGTTGACAAAGAATTCTCTGAAAAAGATTTGATGAACATCCCTGAAGGTGCAACGTTTGTAGATAGAAAGGACAAAGTTATTACTGAAGGTTATGTTCCGCCAATTCACGACTTTACAATGGTAAAAGAAGATTCAGATTATAAAGCTGAATTATTAAAAGAACCTAAATTATTGGTTTTCGTAACTTATGATTTGACACTATCAAATCCTGAAGGAATGAAAAAACTAGAAGGTGTAGCAAAAGATGCTAAAGCAAAAGGATATAAAGTAATTGCCATGACAGCTTCCGGAGCTGATGAAATTGCAAAAGCAAAAAAACAATATGGTTTAGATATTGACTTTTATTTCTGTGATGCAACGGCTCTAAAAACAATCGAAAGAGCAAATCCAAGTATTGTAGTACTACACAAAGGAACTATAGTCCAAAAAGTACATTATAACGATATCAAGGATTTGAAACTATCTGATGTTTCGTATAGTCTTTAAAAAATAACATACTATCATACAAAAAGCTACAATTTATATTGTAGCTTTTTTTTTACTTAAATTTCATATTTTTGTGGATTTAAATCAAAATAATGAAACATCTAAAATATGATCTATATAGAAATACTAATACAACTATTTTTGAATTTAAAAGTAATGGTCCAAATGGAGAAATAACCAAAGTCATAATTTTTAATGAAACTCAATCTAAAGAAATTTATAACCTTGCATTTGGTGACTTAGTTTATAACGAAATTCAGAAAAAATATATTCTTGATGATTCGATAATTACAGATAACGGAGACAGAAATATAATCTTAGCAACTGTTGCCAAGTCTGTTTATATTTTTACAGAAAAATATCCTGAAAAGATGGTTTTTTTTAAAGGCAGTACACTTGGAAGAACGCGCTTATACAGAAGAGCAATCTCCATTAATTTAGAAGAATTATCCGAAACTTTCACTATCTTTGGGGCAATAAGGAATGAGTTTGGAAACGTTATTAGTACAACTTTCAAACCCGATGGTGATTTTTTTGGTTTTATTATAAAAAGAAAAGAATTATGAAAACTACAGCAAAAAAAGTGTTAGCTGAAAACAAAAATGCTTCAGTTAATTCTAAGATAAAAATTGATAAAAAATTAGACAATTTAAAAATTATAGAATCAAATAAACAAGAAGAAGTAAATAAGCTTACTTTTAATTTGAATTTACAATTTGAATAACCACATCTATATTAAAAAGTCATTTCACAAATTGGGCTTTTTTTTTCAATTATGCTTTTTTATGAAACAACTACCAAAATTCTTCTTTACTTTTTTACTTACACTAATTACTATTTTTACAAGCTTTTCGCAGGAAAAAACACCAAACAAAGACCAGCGTTATATCTATTTTTTACACAATGCTTTTATCGAGCAAAATGATTTAAGTGTCGCACATCCGGAATATGGAAAGGCGGAATACAATGAAATCTTAGCTTCATTTAGAAAAGACAATTTTATCGTTTTTAGCGAAATCAGAAAGAAAGATACAAATGCATACGACTACGCTGAAAAAATAGCCAAACAAATTAAAAAACAACTTAAAAAAGGAGTTTCACCAAATAAAATTACTGTAATCGGAACTTCAAAAGGCGGTTATATCGCGCAATATGTTTCGACTTTTTTAGCAAATCCTGATCTGAATTTTGTTTTTATTGGATGTTTTAGAGACATTGATATCGAAGAAATTCCAGATATTAATTACTGTGGAAACATCTTAATGATTTATGAAGAATCTGATGTTTTAGGCGTTGATGCGACCAAACGAAAAGAGACTTCAAAACTTAAAATAAATCATTTTAAACAAATCGAATTGCATACTAATCTGAAACATGGTTTTTTATACAAAGCTTCAGATAATTGGATTACTCCGAGTAAAAAATGGGCAAATGGCGATTATGATTTGAATTAAAAATCAACAAAGAAAAATAAAAAAAAAGTCTTCAATAAATTCTAAATCAGAATAAGTATTGAAGGCTTTTTTTATGCGAACCTGACGTTTTTTTGCTTCTAAAATTACTTTATAAATAAAAAAATCAGGCTGTTTTGTATTTCGCCAAAAGTTTATTTCTAAAAAATCCCAATTTCTCGGTTAACTATTACGTTTTCATTCGGCTTTTTTTAACCTAAATTTCCCGTTTTGTGATAAATTAAACGTCTCTTCAAATTTTGTTAATGATTATTTCTCATTCAATTTGTTTGTTTAACTTTGTTCGGATACTTTTAATCTATTAATTTGATAGAATTTTAAATCCTAAAAAATTAATAGATTAAAAACGATTTAAATCCGAATTAAAAAAGCAAACATTATTTCCGTATGAAACAAATAGCCCTTGTCTTAATTGCATTCATTACCTTTTCATGTTCACAAGCTCAGAAAACAAGTTTTTCTAAAGAAGCTTTGTCTGAAAAATTATTAACCGTTGATGGAGGTCAGACTTCTTTCAAAAACATTTTAAAAAACTACAAAGGCAAAACTTTGGTAATCGAAGTTTGGGCTTCGTGGTGTGGTGATTGTGTAAAAGCAATGCCAAAAGTAAAAGAATTACAAGCTAATAATCCTGATGTTTCATACTTATTTCTTTCGGCTGATAAAACGGCTGATAAATGGAAAGCCGGAATTGAAAAACACGAATTAAAAGGCGATCATTATATGATGAACGACGGTATGAAAGGTGTTTTTGGAAAAGCGATCGATTTAGATTGGATTCCAAGATACATTATTATCGATAAAAAAGGCAAAATTGTATTGTACCGTGCTATCGAAACTGATTTTGATAAAATCAATGAAACCTTAAAAAGCCTGAAATAAAATTCAATTGCAATGACAATTTCAAAATTCAATGTCAATGCAGACTTCAAGATCAATACAAGAATAAAAAACAAAAAAGAATAAAAATAAAAACTACCAAAATGAGAAAAAAGATTGTTGCAGGAAACTGGAAAATGCATAAAAACGCAGAACAAACTGAAGAATTATTAAACGAATTAATTGCTAAAATACCTGCAAAAACAACTGCTCAAGTAATTGTTGCACCAACATTTGTAAACTTACAAGCTGCAGTCGCTAAATTAAAAAACACAACTATTGGAGTTTCTGCTCAAAACGTTCACCAAGCTGAAGGCGGTGCTTTTACAGGAGAAATTTCTGCTGATATGTTAACTAGCATTGGTGTAAACACTGTAATTCTTGGTCACTCTGAGCGTCGTGCTATTTTTCACGAAACTGATGCATTAATCGCGAGCAAAGTTGATACAGCTTTGAAACATGATTTAACTGTTATTTTCTGTTTTGGAGAAGAATTAAAAGATCGTCAATCAGGAAACCATTTCAACATTGTTGAGAATCAATTGCGTGATGGATTATTCCAAATTGCAAAAGAATCATGGTCTAAAATTGTTTTAGCTTATGAGCCAGTTTGGGCAATTGGAACCGGAGAAACTGCTTCACCAGAACAAGCTCAGGAAATGCACGAATTCATCAGAGAAGTTGTTCGTAAAGCTTACGGAGCTGATATCGCTGACGAAGTTTCTATTTTGTACGGTGGTTCTGTAAAACCGGATAATGCTAAAGAAATTTTTGGTAAACCAGACGTAGACGGTGGTTTAATTGGAGGTGCTGCCTTAAAAGCAGATGACTTTTTAGCTATTGTAACAGCTATCTAGATTTTAGATTTTACTATAAAAAAAAGCGTTCTTCGAACGCTTTTTTTATGTCTTTATTTTTTATATGTGCTATAAATTATTCTTGTAATTATTTCAAACTGAATTTACATTTACTTATATCACTTATATGGTGAGAAAAAACATTTTAGTTTATAAATGCTTTTAATAATGGGCAATTATATTTTCTGAAAGTTGGTGTTGTTTTATAAAGGGAATAAAAATTCATAAGCTCCTTCCCTGCTTTAAACGGATTTTTTTCTTCTTCTTCGGCAGAAATTATATTAGCATAATGATTGTAATAATTACATTCAAAAATCATTAAACTTGCCAGTGCTTTTTCGTTATTATTCTTCGACATTTTTAATGCTTTTTCGTAATACATCTTTGCCATTGTCAAGCTGTAATAATTCCCTTTTTGATAGGTCTTTTCGATCTCAGTGTTATCTCCATAAACATAATCAACATACGATTCGCCCGAAGTCCAGTCGTACGCTACCATCATCCAGGAATTTCCAAGATAGGAAACATTAAAATACGCATGCGCTAATTGCAAATTACTCGATGCTGTATTTTGCTTTTTTAATTCAATTAGTTTGGCAATAAACTCAGTTTTATTAAAACGATAATCAAACTTTCTCTCTTTATCTTTTTGAAGAATTTTGGGCGTGAACGGGTTTTCATTTAAATAATCCTTATAAGAATAATTCTTCTCCCAAAAATCTTTTGGCATACTCGAAAAAGTTTCATAAGCCAATTCTAAATTATTGTTTCTAAAAGCTATTGTTCCTTTTAAATCTTTATAATAATTAATATTTGGCGCTATTGTCCCGGAACAAATGTATTTTTCAAAAGCTGTTTTATCTTTTTTCTGCTGAAGCGCCATCAAACGATCAACATCTTCTACAGTTGCGCTTCGGTCAAAATAACCTATATAACTGTAAAAATAAGGACTATTATAATATCCTGAATATTCTCCGTCGCTTTTAAGATCTGATTTCATCATTAATAATCCTGCCGTAACGCGATCGCCTTTTTTAGCAAAATCTGCACTGGCAATTCGGTATAAACTATATAAGTTTTTGAACAATCCATTATCGGTTTCAATCAAATTTTCAACCGAATCAAAGTATTGAAAAAGTTGGTTTTGAACTTTCTCGCTTTTCAAGTCATCTTGTTTTAAGGAAACTAAAGCCAATTGAATATTTTTCTGCATTTGTATTGATGCATTAGCTTTATCAGAAATCATATCGGTGTATTTTTTCCCTTCGTCAATTTGATCGTCCATAAAACAAAGCTGTGCAATTGCAGCGGTGATATAATCCTTTTGCTCGCCCGAAGTCTGTTCCCTAATCGAAATCAAAAAGTATTCTAACGCTCTAAGATTCAAAATGTCTTTGTTCAGATTTTCCTCTTTTGCTTTAGCATAATCTCCATACCAATCTGTTCCTTCAAACACAACCGATGGACTTCCATCATTGGTATATTGAGGAGTGAAAATCCAATCTTCGAGTTTGTTGATTTCCCTTCCTATCAAAAAACTAAAATTAATACTATTCGGACTTAGTTTATAAACTTCTTCGATTGTCTTTAAATCCGGTGCTGGATTTCTAAAACTTTCAATAGCCAGAATAAAACTTCGTTCTTGGTCGTTTTGGGCAAGAGCCAAAGTTTCTTCGGTCAGTTTCCAATTATAATGCTGCAAAACGGCAAACGATTTTTCTTCGCAAGAAGCAAAAACTTTACTCAATAAATAATTTTGTAACGGAAAATTATCAATACACAAAGCTTTATAATACAAAGCCCAAGGTTCTAAAATGGTGCTCTTGTTTGCAGCAAAATAAGTATCGTACAAACGAATTACTTCATTTTTATCCTGAGCATAAAAACTATATCTCAAAATTAAAAATGCATATCGCTGTTTCAAAAAAGGGTCTTTAGCTGTTTTGATTTTCTTTTCAAAATCTTCTAAATCTGCTAGTTTATGTTCTGTGCTTCCGTAGCCTATTTGATTCCAGGATTCCCATTTTACATCAACATTACTATTGTATTCCAGTTTTTTGGCAAATACGATATAATTCAAAAAAGCTTTATTTTTTGATAATAATAAAGCTTCAATAAAAGTATTTTTCTCAAATACTTTCTTTAATGATTTCGATTCAAAAGCATTTTCAAATTGCTCAGAATCTGTTTCATACAAAATAGTATGTATATCTTTTGGATCAATTGAACTGCCTAGTTTTTTCTTCCATTCTAAACAATTTAATTCCTGATCTACACCAGAAACCGTATTGGTAGAATAGTAATAATCTGCCGAATAATAAAACGGCGTCAGTTTGAAAAAACCTTCGCGTTGCGCTTTAAACAAAGCCAATCGGCTGGTTTCCGGCGAAACACTCCAACCACAGGCAAAAGAAACCTGAAAGCTTAAAACTAAAAGTAAACTACTAAAAACGCGCATAATAGTTGGATATATTTTGGGTTCCATAATCGTTAATGTATTTTTTATCAAAGGAGAAAAACGTCACTTTGGTTTGATTATCAATCGGGATTTTACTTTTTACAATCGAAATCATTTTATCAAGTTCTTCTTCTGAAATTTTCTCAATCCTGATTTCATCTCCATTTCTCAAATACGTTTGTCCAATAAGAATATCATCTTGCAAAATGTATTTGCTATCTGATACTTTTTTCAGTTTAATAGAATCGTTTCTAATCTGATCATAATCTGATAAAATACCCTTAAACTTATCTCCTCTAAAAACTACTGCCCAACTATAAAGCGGTAAGGCAATATCTAGTTTTAGTTTATATTGGTCGTGTGTAATATATTGCGCCAATTCTTCGCTTGTTCCTATAGAATTTTTAATCTTAAAATCGTCTGGTTTTGCCAAATTGTAACACATCAATAAACCTTTGTCTACAGGAGGAATTCCGGCTTTTGAAGCATATTTATATTGCCAAAGCCTTATTGTAGCCGAAATTTGTGCTGTTGGAAATCCTTTCTTGATTTGCGTCAACAAATAAAAATAATTGTCTTTTGATTTTTCGGACCAATCACAATCGACTAAGATTTCTTTAAAATCAACTTTTAGTTTTCCTAATTCAATTGATTTTACGGAGTCATAATTGATTCTTTTATAGTTTTCCTGTTTGTAATAATCCTTTGGGTATACAATTCCGTTAGCAATTTTATCAGCTTTAGCTTCATTTATTTTCACACCAATTTGTTCGACACGTTTTGCAATTCTAATCGCCAAACTATCCAATTGTTTTTTATTGGCTTGTAAAACGACTTCATTGGTAATAAAAATACTTGGCGTAATCTCAGGGTTACTTTCGTTTAAACTTGTGTTTCTGATTGTTGCAACCGGCAAAGGTTCTTTGGCATACGGATTCCAATCGACATCAAAAAAACGAACGTACATATGCTGAACTTTCAAATCTTTGATAAGAGAGTCATCTTGATTTTCAAAATTTAAATCAGTCTTCCAATAACAAAACGATCGCACTACTTCGTGCTCTTTTTCACAACTTGCTCCATTAAGTACCACAAAGAGCAAAACAAAAATGATATTCTTCATATTTTAAAAATCCTTACAAATTCCAATCAAAATTAACATTAATTAAACTAACGATGTCGATTATTTATGAACAACTTCTGCTTTGGATTCTTACCTTTGCAAAAAAATCATTTATGTCGAATATATATTTAGGATACCATTTTACGATTGAACCGAAAGAACCCGGATCAGAAATTTTAATTGCTGAATTAGGCGAAAAAGCATTTGAGACTTTTACAGAAACAGAAACTGGAATCTCGGCTTATGTGAAGAAAGATTTATGGGATGAGAATATTCTGGATGACATTTATATTTTACAATCTGAAGAGTTTAAAATCGAATATACTGTTGAAGAAATCGATCAGGTAAACTGGAACGAGGAATGGGAAAAGAATTTTGAAGCGATTGATGTTGATGGAAAATGTCATGTTCGTGCTCCTTTTCACCCAAAAACTGATGCCGAATTTGATATCGTAATCGAACCAAAAATGAGTTTTGGAACTGGTCATCACGAAACTACACACATGATGATTCAACATTTACTTGAAATGGATGTTGATGGCCTAAAAACATTGGATATGGGTTGCGGAACCGCTATTTTGGCAATTTTGGCCGAAATGAAAGGCGCTCAGCCAATCGATGCTATTGATATTGACAATTGGTGTTATTTGAATTCTATCGAAAATGCTGAACGCAATAATTGCAAACATATTACCGTTTACGAAGGCGATGCAGCTTTATTGGCAGGTAAAAAATATGATTTGATCATTGCCAATATCAACCGAAATATTTTGTTGAACGACATGCAAAGTTATGTTGATTGTTTAAACCCAAAAGGGATTATACTTTTTAGCGGTTTTTATGAAGAAGATATTCCATTTATTGATGCATCATGCACGGAGAAAGGATTAACATATGTTAAAAAATTTCAAAGAAACAACTGGGTTTCATTAAAATACGTAAATTAGATAGTTGATTATCTGTTTACTAAAGAGCTCACAGATTAAACATTTGAAGAATTTAGCATTGCTTTTATTATTTTTTAATCCATTTAATCTCTGTAATCTTTGGCAAAAAAATTAGTAATTACATCAGTACAAAAACCTTAAAAAAATGAGTACTAAAGAAAAAGTAAGAGAAAGAGTCCGCGAAAAGGAAGCTACGGCTTTCAATAACGAAATCATTGTTTATAACGACGATGTAAACACTTTTGATCACGTAATTGAAACCTTAATGCGTGTTTGCAGCCATACCGCGGAGCAGGCAGAACAATGTTCCCTAATTGTACATTATAACGGAAAATGCACCGTAAAAACGGGACCTCTTGACAAATTAAAACCACAATGCACACAACTTTTGGAAGCTGGACTAAGCGCCGAAATTGTTTAAATTGCCTATCATCTAAAAACGCATTCTATTTTGTTTTACACGAAAACTGAATAGAATGCGTTTTCATTTTAAACCATCTGAGATAAATGAGAATTATCGCATTTTTTATATTGCTTTTATTGCCTTTTATTTCAAAAGGCCAATCAAAATTTGAGCATCTTCGAAAACAATTAATTGAAAATAAAACATACGAATATGTTTACAATTTCGAAAACAATTATGCTGCATTTAGAACTTTCAATAACAAAATGGGGTTGATTGACAGCATAGGAAACGTGATCATTAAACCTACTTATCAATACATTGACAATAAAAAAGATCTCAAAAACCTATTTGAAGCTGTAATCATTGTAAATAAAAAATACAAAAGAGGATTTATCGATTTACAAAACAAGGTTAAAATTCCATTTGATTATGATGATGCTTTTTATTTAGGAAATGGTCTGATCAGAGTATCAAAAAATAACAAAACTGGTGTTCTAGATACTGAAAACAAAACGATTCTGCCTCTAAAATATGATTATATAATGAACGATAACGGTATTTTATTTGTTCAGGTTAATAATACAATCGATTTATTTGATGCTAACGGAAAGCAGTTTACTAATTTTAGAGCAGCGGACATTGACTATTTTAAAAGCAAAAGATCGATTGTAACACTTACAGACAAAAACACTTTGATAATTGATGATCAAGGAAATATAATTCTAAATTCTATTAAAAATCATCAATTCGAAAGAGTATTTGAATCAGATTCTTATCTTATCAAAAATACGATCACTAAGAAAAAAGGTGTCATAAATTCTTCAGCGCAATATAAAATTGAATGCAAATACGATGATATTTCACCTTCTAATTCAATTTATATTGTACAAAATAATGAAAAAGACGGTCTTATTACTAAAAATGATTCTGTTTTGAAACCATTAATTTACGATTATATTTCTTCTTCTTTTTATAAAGATAGTATTCAATTTCAAAATCAATATTTTGCTCGTAAAGAAGATTTACAAGGTGTAATAAATCCATTTTTAGAAAAAGAAATAATTCCTGTTTCTTATAAACATATAGAACAGCTTTCTAAATATTATATTACAGCTAATTTGGAAAATAAAAACGGAATGTTTTCATCAAAAGGGGAAATTATAATTCCGGAAGATTATGACTTCTATAATGTGTCCCAAAGTAAAATTTTCGCTGTAAAAAACTCAAAAAAATACCTTCTTACCGTTGAAGACAACAATTATTCTGAAACAGAAGTTTTTGCTGGTGAATTTGTTAAGAATAAATTTAACTTCGGCGGGTTTTCGAAAAGTAATTATCAAATTTTCAAAAACGAAAATAAAATTGGTGTAATCAGTAATAAAAATACAATTGCAATTCCGTCAGAGTTTGATTTCATTACCGAAATATATTCTACGGGAGAATTCATTGTTCAGAAAAACAAAAAATACGGAATTATAAACGGCAATAATCAAATCCTTTTAGAGTTAAAATATGATTCTTATAAAATAATTAAGGAGGTTGTTAAATTTGGAATTAACAATCAAAAAACACCAAAATTCTATTCTGTCGATTTTTCAAAAGAAAAATAAATAATTGTTTTCCTGCAAATTTGAAGTTCAGCATTCTACTAAAATTTAAACTTAGATTCTATATTAATTGTTTAATTGCAAATAATTAAAAAAACATTCTATTTTATTCTATATTTGAATAAAATAGAATGTTTTTTTATGGAAGAATATGGAAAGATATTGATTATCGCCATGCCTATTTTTTTAGTCCTAATTGTAATCGAAAAGGCATATGGCATTTATAAAAAAGACGACACTGCTCCTTTAATAGACAGTGTGTCCAGCATTAGCTCAGGAATTACCAATTCTGTAAAGGATGTTTTAGGCTTAAGTCTTACTTTTATATCCTATGAATGGCTGGTTTCTAAATTGGCAATCAATCATCTCGAACCTAATGTTCTCTCGTAATGTATTGCATTTTTTGTGATCGATTTTTATGGATATTGGAGCCATCGACTGGCACATCAAATTAATTTTCTCTGGAACAAACATGCTATTCATCACAGCAGCGAAGAATTTAATCTCGCTTGCGCTTTACGTCAACCTATTGCAAGTTTATTAAATCTGTTTACTTTTCTATTAATTCCTGCCGCAATAATTGGTGTTCCGGCCTCGGTAATTGCAATTACTTTACCATTGCATCTATTTTTACAATTTTGGTATCATACCAAGCATATTAAAAAAATGGGGGTTCTGGAATATATTCTTGTTACTCCTTCCCACCATCGTGTGCATCATGCCATAAATCCTGAATATTTAGACAAAAATCATTCGCAGATATTTATTTTTTGGGACAAACTTTTTGGTACTTTCCAAGCAGAATTAGACAATGTTCCTCCTGTTTTTGGAATAACAAGACCAGCGCAAACCTGGAATCCAATCCGAATAAACTTTCAACATTTAAGCTTGTTAATTAAAGATGCTTGGCGAGCCGAAAACTGGAAAGACAAACTCACAATTTGGTTTAAACCAACTGGCTGGCGTCCAGAAAACTTTGAAGAAAAATATCCTGTACACAAAATCGAGAATGTTTTTGATTTTGACAAATACGGCACACAAAATTCTCAAAAGCTGATTTATTGGTCAGTCGCACAGGTTTTAATCACACTTTTGTTTGTGAGTTATCTATTTGATAATATTGCCAAAATTGGCTTACCAAATATCTTTATCTATGGATTTTTTATTCTGTTAACAATTTACAGCTACACTGAATTGATGGATAAGAGCAAATATGCCGTTTTTTGGGAAGGTCTGCGTTTAGCGGTCGCAACTGCAATTATATCTTATTACGGTGATTGGTTTGGCTTAAATAATGTCTTACCAATTGGCAATTATATTATTCTCGCCTACTTAATTTTATCACTCCTGACTACGATTTACTTTGTGAAAATTGATTTTAAAACTTACCAAACCCAAACCATAAATTCATAAACCGCTTATGAGAAATTCGATGTTTTTTAAAATCTATATTGCATTTAGTGTGGTCTATTTGCTTATTTTGTTTTTAGGATATGAAAGCTTAAACCTATTTTTAAAACCCATTTTGATTCCATTATTAGGTTTTGGAGTTTATTTTTATCGAAAGTTCCCATCAAAAAACACCTTGTTAACTGCCTTATTATTCTCGTGGATTGGCGATGTAATTTTACTCTTTACTGACATTGCCGAAATCTATTTTATCCTCGGATTAGTTGCTTTTCTGATTTCACATATCACCTATTCTATACTTTTTAACAAACAAATTAAGGGCGAAGTCAAAAGAAATACAGCTATTTTTGGAATCGGAAGTATTTTAATTGCTTGTTATTTAATAGGCATGCTTTCGGTTTTATTGCCCACTTTAGGCGATTTAAGAATTCCGGTAACGGTATATGCTTCTGTAATTTCGATCATGCTTTTGTTTGCTTTTAATGGCTTTTTAATTTGGAAAAAACCTGGAAACTTATACGTTTTTCTGGGAGCGATAGTATTTGTTCTTTCCGATAGTATTTTGGCGGTAAATAAATTTTATACACCAATCGAGAAAAGTTCGTTTTTTATTATGCTAACATATCTTGTGGCACAATATCTGATTGTAGTTGGTATATTAAAACTGAATCCAAAGAAAAATCCGGAATAGCCCACTGATCTCACGGATTGAACTGATTTGCACTGATTCTGTTTTTTACATAGATTTAATCTTTTTAATCCTTTATCCCGATAGCTATCGGGAGTGGCAAAAAACTTTTTACATTTGCATTACCAATAACCTAAACCATGAAAAAAATAGCCCTTTTTATCGTTTTACTTCTTACTACAGCTTCTTGTGTGAGTACAAAATCTACTTTGAAAAACGTAGATGACAATGCTCCCGATTTAGTTCTGAAAAAAGACAATACCTTTGCTATTATGCTTTTTAGTAAAGACAAAAAATACGGTTACGATCCTGATTATCCTGTCAATATTTTTTATAGAAATACTACCGACGAAGCTTTGAATGAATCTCGTTTTTTAAATGCTCTTACGGGACCAAATGGCGAAAAAATAACCTATAAACGATTAGAAACCTGTTGTCCTTTCCCGACCAAAAGAAGTAATATGGGTGCTGGCTTTTTAAATGTTTATGAATTAAGATGGGAAGGTCAAAAGAAACCTATTACTCTTTATTTGAATATTTATGAAAAGGGTATTTTGATGGTTCCAATGGGATTAGGTTTAAAGAAGGATTAATAATATTAGAAAAACAACAATCTATGTTTGGAATCATTCCTTTAATCTTAATCATTTTACCTTTACTATTTCAATTATTTTTTGGTACAAAAGCAATCTACAGAAATATTACATTAGAATTTGGAACGGTCTGTTTGATCAGCATTATTTTACAAATTATATTAACTATTATCGCATATTCAGTTGCTTCATACAACTTTAATAAATACTTCGAGGAACATCCAAATACAACCAGATGCGGAATGGGATTTTTAGGACTTTTTGGGCTTGCTGTTATTTGTTTTATTATAATTTTATTAGTTATGACCATACAATATTTTGTAAAAAGATATTCCGAAAAAAATCAAATAAAATAGTCTGTTCAAAAAATAATGGAACTGAAAAAGCAAAATCTATATAAACTATTATTAAGAATTATATACACGTAATGTTTACATTAATTATAATCATCTTACCTATATTCTTCCAGCTTATATTTGGTCGAAAAGCAATTGCTGAGTCTATTACTTTAGAATTTGGAACTATTTCAATGATCAGCATTATTTTACAAATTGCTTTAACAATTATAGCATTTTTAATTGCTTCAAATAACCTTGAAGAGCATCTTCAAGGCCAGCCATACAGATGCGGAATGGGTTTAATAGGGATATTTGCGTTTTCTTTTCTTTTTACAATAATACTTCTGATTGTTATAATCGTACAGTATTTTATAAAAAGATCTTATGAGGAATAAAATGGTCAAAACAAAAACAGCTTTTTTAATTTTTGTTCTTCTATCGATAATTATATTTCCATATTATATACTATATCTCAATTCCGATTTTTTATCTTCAAAAGTTCCCAGCTGGAATACTGATATTTTTGGTCTTCGCATAGTTTCAAACTTGATTAAGTTTATAGTTCTAAGTGTTGTTAGTTTTTATTACTGGAAACTTTCTAAAAATACTGAAAAGATAGATTTAAAGAAATTCACAATTCATTTATCACTAACACTTCCAGCAATTTTAGCTGCAAATTTAAATGTATACGAATTCGTCGAAATGAATTTACACGATCCTGAAAGCTTCCTGTCTCAAATAAAAATGGTAATTTATATTAATACTTTTATCAATATTTTGTTTTTTCTTGGACAGATTTTGTTTCGGATATTTTATGTGAAATTTCAGAGGAAAATTAGATTTTCAGCAATAACCCAAAACCTAAGAAACGAAACATGAATCCAAAAGAATTTACCATTCAAAGAGGAGTTACGGATAACTACCCCAGAAAATTAATATTAAATCCAAACGAAATAAAATTTGACAGCAAGGATTTAAAAAATGATTCTTTCATAACCTTTCAAAAAGACGAAATTGCTGAATATCATTTTGGTATAAATTGGATGCAGTATAAATTTGTTTTTGGACGTGAATACGTGATATCAATTCGCAATTATGATAATCAGGTTATGAAGATCAATTTCAAAACTTATTTTGGCAGAAGAAAAAATGAATATCATAAACTTTGCAATGAAATTCTGGCTTCACTTTGGGATTTGTATTTTAAAGATATAGCAACAAATTATATTCAAAGACAAGAATTAGGAGAGGAATTTAAAATTGGAAAAGTTACATTTACTAAAGACGGTTTAAATATCCTGAGTAATGCATCTTTGAAGTCTAAAAGTGAATTTATCCCTTGGGAGAAAGTTAGATTTAAAAGTTATGTGACATATTTTGCAATTTATTCTAAAGATGACGCAATAAATATCAATGTTGGATATAGCTACTTAAAGGACTGGAATACAAACATTTTGCATAGTGTCATTAAAACAATTTTGTTGAGAAAGAAAATTGAGAATGATTAATAATTCTTAACTGAATCTTAGGGTACGCAAAATATTCATCTTCATTTCAAATTTCAATTACGGAAATATTACTCACACAATTTCTTAAAAGAACTATAATTCCACTACGGCTCTAGCCCTGATAGTCCCGACGCTTCGGGAGGAAATCCTTTTTTGAGAAAGCCTATTTTTTCTGTTTTTTGCAGAGCGACCGGAGAAAGCTCCTGCAAATGCCAAGAAAAAAAGGGTTTAGAGAAAAAGATTGCAGTGAATAGCGGGAATAGCTTCTTAAAAAAAACTTAAATCTTCATCTGCTATTCACAAATCATAACTACCTTTGCACTGTCAAAAAATCATATTATGAACATACAACATATTCCACAAATTAAGCATACTGATAGTGGGAATTTCTTTTTATTGGCGGGACCTTGCGCCATTGAAGGTGAAGAAATGGCTCTCAGAATTGCTGAAAAATTAGTTGGTATTACCGACAAACTTCAGATTCCTTATGTATTTAAAGGATCGTTTAAAAAAGCCAACCGTTCCAGAATCGATAGTTTTTCTGGAATTGGTGACGAAAAAGCATTAAAAATATTAAGAAAAGTTTCTGAAACTTTTCATGTTCCAACTGTAACAGATATTCATACTAATGAAGATGCTGATATGGCTGCTCAATACGTTGATGTATTGCAAATTCCTGCTTTCTTAGTTCGTCAGACTGACCTTGTTGTGGCGGCTGCAAATACTGGAAAAGTGGTGAATTTAAAAAAAGGACAATTTATGAGTCCTGAAAGCATGAAACACGCGGTTCAAAAAGTATTAGATTGTCATAATGAGAATGTTATGGTTACAGATCGTGGTACTATGTTTGGTTACCAGGACATGATTGTTGATTTTAGAGGAATCCCTACTATGCAGCAATATGCATCTACGGTTCTTGATGTAACACACTCGTTGCAACAACCTAACCAAACTGCCGGTGTTACAGGCGGAAGACCTGATATGATTGAAACTGTTGCCAAAGCGGGTATTGCTGTGGGTGTTGACGGTATTTTTATCGAAACTCATTTTGATCCTGCAAATGCAAAAAGTGATGGTGCTAATATGCTTCATTTAGACTATTTTGAAGGTTTAATGACGAAGTTGGTTGCCATTAGAAAAACAGTTAACTCATTTTAATTTTTAATACTAGTTCATTGAAAACAAAAATTTTATTTTTCTTCATGATGTGTGTTTCTTTAAACACTTTTGCTCAGGAAGAAATCGCAGTACAAAAATACACGGCTCATAATAAAGGAAAATTCTTTATTTCCTGGGGAGGTAACAGAGATAGTTATACTAAGTCTGATGTGAATTTTAGGGGAAAAGATTACAACTTTACGGTTGCTGATATGAAAGCTCATGATAAACCAAAAGGATATCATATTGATTATGTAAATCCGGCAAACATGACTATCCCACAAACTAATTTTAGAATGGGATATTTCATTAACGATCACTATAGCGTTTCTATTGGTTGGGATCACATGAAATATGTGATGACACAAAATCAAACAGCTAATGTTACTGGTTATATTAATTTGCCTGCTGATCAAGCTGGATCTATTTACAACGGAGATAGCTCATATTATAATAATAGACCTGTAGATATGTCTCAAGGTGGTGCTATTGAAGGTGGTTATGATAAAGGTGTTACTAATCCAAATGGTACTGCTTTTTTAATGTACGAACATACAGATGGTTTGAACTATATTAATACTGAGGTTTCCAGACATGACGATATTTCGAAATGGTTTGGTTTGCCAAATATAGATAAAGTCCAAATTAACTTAACTGAAGGTGTAGGAGTTGGAGTTTTATACCCAAAAACAAATACAACTTTATTAGGAATGGAACGTCATGATGATTTTCACATTTCTGGTTACGGTTTATCTGCAAAAGCGGGAATTAACTTTACTTTTTTCAAATATTTTTACTTACAAGGTGAGTTAAAAGGTGGTTACATCAATATGCAGGATATCAGAACTACAACAAGCAGCGACGATAAAGCTTCGCAAGATTTCTTCTTTTTTCAAAGAATTATCGCTGTTGGTGGAATTTTTAGACTCTAATATTTCATAAAACATATTTAAAAAATAGTTATCATTTTGGTAACTATTTTTTTTTGCCATTTATTTGCTGAGATTTAATTACTTTGTCCATGGATTCAGCGGATTAAACTGATCCTCACAGATTTCTAATTTTCATAAAAAGCGTGCACATTTGTTTTAACGGATATCTGTGTAAATTTGTTTAATCCATTGAACCCGTGGGCTTTTTTTCTCTACAATAATAACATAAAATATTTTATATTAAATTTAAAAATGAAAAAACCTAAATATCTCTTTCCCTTAATTACATTTTTACTCAGTTTTGGGTGTGCATTGTTTGTTGCCATGAAGGTTTTTCCGAACAATCCATTTTCGCATACAAAAACGAAGCAGGAAACTACTTTACTTGATAAAATTCAGGATGGTGATATTATTTTTCAAACTTCGGAATCTAAACAATGTGAAGCGGTACGAATTGCAACTAATTCAAAATTTTCGCATTGCGGAATTATCTATAAAATAAACGGAAATTTGTTTGTTTTTGAAGCCGTTCAGCCTGTAAAACTCACTTTACTTACTGATTGGATTCAACACGGAAAAGGTCAAAAGTATGTTGTAAAAAGGCTTAAAAATGCAGATACGGTTTTGAAGCCTGAAACTTTGCAAAAAATGAAGGGTTACAGCCAGCAATTTATGGGTAAAGAATATGATGCCTTTTTTGAATGGGATGATACACGCATTTATTGCTCAGAACTGGTTTGGAAAATATACAAAAATGGCGCTGGCATCGAATTATCAAAACTTAGACAATTGAAGGATTTTAATTTAAGTGATGAAAGGGTTCAGAAAATAATAAAAGAAAGATATGGAAACGATATTCCACTTGATGAGAAAGTTGTTGCTCCATCTGATTTGGTTGATTCTGCTTTATTGAAAACTGTAATAGATACTTATTAAATTTATTCCCCACGGATTGAACTGATTAAACGGCTTTACGCAGTTTTTTCTATATAAAAAAACGATGAGATACTCATCGCTTTTTTATTTCTGTTTTTTACAACTTAATTCGTCGCTGTTGGAAGAACGATTCCGTTTTGATCTACTAAATAGATTAATGACGTCATTGTTGCTGCTCCAAGTTCTAACTCTCTTTTGTTTATAGCATCAAACTTATCGTTTGCAGCGTGATGATAATCAAAATAACGTTGCGAATCTGGCATTAAACCAGCTTTAACGATTGTTTTAGACGTTAAATGCTCAATATCTGAACCTGCGTGCCCTTTTATGAAGCTGTTTATAAAATAAGGCTCAAAAAAGTCTTTATATCCTTGTATTTTTTTCAAGTTAGCATCATCAGCTTCTAATGAAAATCCTCTTGGTGTAAATCCGCCTGAATCACTTTCTAAAGCAAAAATATGATTCTCTTTCTTTTCTTTTGAAACTTCTTCATATTTAGCTCCACCTTTTCCGCCATTTTCTTCGTTCATAAATAATACAACACGAATTGTATTCTTAGGCTTATAGTTTAGGTTTTTAAGGATGCGAACTACTTCCATACTTTGCACTACTCCTGCACCATCATCATGAGAACCATCGGCAAGATCCCAAGAATCTAAATGACCTCCAACAACCATAACGTTTTCCGGAGTTACTGTTCCTGTTAATTCACCAATTACGTTGTGTGATAACACATCTGGCAATGTTTGACAAGATTGTTTGAAATAGAACTTTAATGCTGGATTATTTTTTAACAGCTTGCTCAACAATTCTGCTCCATTTGTGCTAATTGCTGCTGCCGGAATATATTGTTCTTTTGGTAAATCACCATAACTTTGATTTCCTGTATGTGGGAAATCATCTAATCGTAAACTTAAAGAACGTACAATTGTTCCAACTGCACCTAGTTTTGCAGCTTCCTGAGCTCCGCTACGTCTTTGATCTCCCGCTTCTGAATAAGACGTAAAAGTTGGTACATTTTCAGGATCCATTGGTCTGTTGTAAAATACAATCTTACCTTTTACTTTATCTCCTAGTTCTTTCAGTTCTTTTATGCTGTGAACTTCAATTACCTCAGCAGTAATTCCTGTTTTAGGTGTTGCAATTGAGGCTCCTAAAGCACAAATTGGCACTACGGTTTTTGTTTTATTATCTAAAATATAAGCCGTTTCTTTTTCGCCACGAACCCAATGCGGAACCATAACGTCTTGTAAATATACTTTATCAAGTCCAAGAGTTTCTAGTTGTCTTTTGGTGTATTGAACTGCTTCTTCGGCACTTGCAGATCCTGATAAACGACTACCAATATCGTTTGATAAATATTCTAACCAAGTGTAGCACTTCGCTTCGGTTAAGGCTTTTTTGTAAAATAATTTAATGTTTTTCTCATCGTTTGATTGTGCAAAAGATGTTAAGCCGTTTAAAGCCAAAACAGTTAAAAGAATCGTTTTTTTCATGGTGTTTTATAGCATTTTGGGTTGTATAACAAAGGAACAAAATTCTTTATAATTGCAATAATTTTTTTACAACCTTTTCTTAAATAAAACCAGAATTATTTTACTTCTTTTAGTTTGTTTTTTGCTCCTATTCCACTTTCATTAAATGCTTCAATTGTAAAATAATATTTAGTGCCTTTATCTAAACCTCTAAAATCATATGAACCTTCGTCATAAACCATAATGCTATTGTATAATTTATCAGGACTAATTCCGTAATAAATATTATAACCAATTGCATCTGCTTGCTTTTTCCATGTAATCATTGCATTTCGTGAATCCTTTGCATTTCTGTTCACTTTAAAATCCGAAACTGCTTTTGGCTTTTCTGATAATCCATTTCCAAAAACTCTAAAATCAGAAACTGCAAATAATCCCGACGCAGTGTGAATATTCACCATTTTGATATAACGCGCTTTAATTGGTTTTGTCAATTCGACATAATCATGAGGAACATCTTTAGCATTTTGAGATTTATCAACTACTAAGGTCCAATTTACAGCATCATCAGACATGAAGATTTTATATTGATAATAAATATCCATCGCTTTGTTATATTGCGTTGCTTTATGATCTGCATAGTTTACTTGCAAAGCATTTATTTGCATTTGTTTACCCAAATCAAGTTGTAACCATTCTCCCGATTTATCTGTTTTTGCTGACCAATAGGTCTGAATATTTTCATCCGTTAGATTATTCGCTCCATAACAAAATTTCTCATATACTTTTTTACCGCCATTGTCCATTCTGTGTGTTTCAACTTCCATACATTCTTCTGAAGAAGAAACTGTTACCGGCTTTTTATAAGAAAGCAACATCCATCCTGAAGAAGCTCCTTTTTCCTGATTGCGTTCTGCAGTTGGTAATACTATTGGAAAATCTCCATAAGAAGTTATCGAATACATTACATCGTCTTTGTCAAATCCAGCCGGGAACATATCAATACGACGCTCAAAACGGTCTTTAATAGAGATTTTACAAGTTCCGGTATTCCAGTAATTTCCATAATTATCTGCAAAGGTATTTCCGTGTCCGGCTCCAATCACAAATCCTCCTGGTTTATATGACATTGGATTGTGTTTTTGATATACAAATGGCCCTAACGGATTATCTCCAACATGTACTCCATTTGCATAACCTTTAAACTCGGTTGCCGGAGCTCCGTATTGCATATAATATTTTCCGTTGTGTTTAGTCATCCATGCTCCTTCAATAAAGTTGCCCCAAGGTGCTGGTTCCATATCGTTATTAGGTCCAAAACGTTCCCAACCGTGATTTGCAGGATCTAATCCAACGACTTCTTTAATCTGACCGTATGGACGCTGAATATCCTCAACTTCTGTCGCTTTGTATAGTTTTTCGTAATCTGCCTGATTTCCTTTCGGCAACCAGGTATCATAATCTACTTCTACACCTACAAGAGGTAATTTTCCGCTTGATCCGTAGTACATGTATACTTTTTTATCGTCATCCTGAAAAATCGCAGGATCCCAGGTTGGCAGCATTGCTTTGTCTACATGTCGCAACCATTGTCCTGATTTTGGATCGGCTGTTTTCCAGATTGGATGATCTCTTTTCCAAGTTGAACCCACATAGAATAAAGTATCATTAACAACCCAAGCTGCTGGTGCACATTGATCGTCATCTGCAGGTTTTCTCTGAAAACTTCCATAAACAAATTTCCAGTCTGACATGTCTTTACTCCAAAAATATCCTGCCTGATTTGTAGCAAATAAATAATACTCTCCTTTAAAAGTAATAATCACCGGATCTGCACTTGAACGGCGGGATTCCGGAATACCATTGTGATTTTCAGTTGTATAATTATATCCTATATTAATTGGATTACAATAAGTAGTTGCAGGTTTATTTGGATCAAACCATTCCGTTTTACCCGGAATAATGTTTTGTGCCAATATCTTGGTATTGAAACCAATAATCATTAGCAAAACGGGGATTAAATATAGTTTTTTCATAATTTATTTTTTAGTTAAATAGACTCCATATAATAGAGTTATTTTTTCTTCATTAATCTTTCAGCAAGTAATTCAGGTTCATTGGTAGTTATGTAATCAAAATTATTCCCGATAATCCAATCCATAACATCAGCATCATTAACCGTCCAGACATTTAAAATAATCTTATTGTCTTTTGCTTCTTTTATCCACTCAGGATGTTTTTGAAAAACAGAGAAATGATAATCAACACCAGAAATATTATCCCTTTTTACTTCTGCGGGAGATTTATTTCCTTCCAGATATTGTAAAGAAGCTTTGGGATCTATTTGTTGAATTTGTTTCAGAATTTCGTAGTCAAAACTTATGTAAGACGTTATTTTATCTGCCTTAAGTTTTTTGATGGTTTCAACCGTTTTTATGGCAGTTTGTTTTCCTCTTTCTTTACTTATTTCCGAAGGTTTTATTTCACAAACCAAAAGTGTGTGTTTGTTATTTCTTTTCCCTTCTGTAATATATTCGTGTAAAGTTGGCAGCTTCTCTCCGTTTGAAAGTTTAAACTTTATCAGATCTTCATAATTTGTTTCTTCAATGAGCAATTTATTATAATGCGCATCGTGATTGATCACAAGGGAATCATCGGCAGTTCTCCAAACATCAAATTCTGAACCTGCAAGTTGCATGTCAATTGCATGTTTAAGCGAAGCAATTGAATTTTCAGGTAAATTATTTTTCTTCCATGCGCCGCGATGTGCAACAATCGCATTTTTTCCGACATTACAAGAAGAAAAAACAACTACGATGGCTAAAGAACATACTTGGAATGTTTTACTTATTTTCATTTTATAAAAATTAAATTTATATTTTTCTAAAAGTCCTGACTAACGATTTTACCTACAAACCACTAACCAAAAAGCGAAAAAAAAGCCCTTCGTCAACCAATTCCGAAGGGCTAATTGCAATAAATAAACCAACTATTTAGTTAATTCAAAACTAACTTTCTTGTCTGCATTTGAATTTCCACCAACGAAAACATCAAACTGTCCAGATTCTGCTACGAATTGTAAATCAGAATTATAAAATTTTAAATCTTCAACTGTGATGTCAAATGACACAGTTTGCTTCTCTCCTTTTTTAAGAGTTATTTTTTGGAAATTTTTCAATTCTCTAACTGGTCTTGTTACTGAACCTACTAAATCTCTAATGTATAATTGAACGGTTTCTTTTCCGTCATAATTTCCTGTGTTTGCAACATCAACGGTTACTTTTAATTTTCCGTTGAAATTCATTTTATCAGATGAAATTTTCAAGTTAGAATATTCAAAAGAAGTATAGCTTAATCCAAAACCAAATGGAAATAATGGCTCGTTTCTTTCGTCGATATAGTTAGATCTGAATTTTTCAAATTTACCTTCTGTGTTAGAAAGTGGTCTTCCTGTATTTTTATGTGCGTAATAAATTGGCAATTGTCCAACGCTTCTTGGGAAAGTTGAAGTCAATTTTCCTGAAGGATTTACATCTCCAAATAAAACATCGGCAATAGCATAACCTGCTTCACTACCTGCAAACCAAACATTTAAAATTGCAGGAACAGTTTCATTCTCTTCTTTAATAACCAACGGACGACCATCGAATAATACTAAAACAACTGGTTTTCCTGTTTTTAATAAAGCGTTTAATAAATCTTTTTGAGCTTGTGGAATTTCTAAATTCGTACGGCTGCTAGATTCTCCACTCATCTCTGCAGATTCTCCAAGTGCTGCAACAATTACATCTGATTGATTCGCTACTTTTAATGCTTCTGCTAATAATTCTTCTTTAGAACGACCATCGCGGTGTAAGGTTTTACCAAACATTGTTGCGTTAGTTTCAAAAGTTTCATTGTAATCTAAGTTGCTTCCTTTAGCATATAATACTTTTGTAGAAGATCCTGCTACTTCTTTGATTCCTGCTAATAATGAAATAGCATTTTCCATTTTTGTAGCTACACTCCAGGTTCCCGGCATGTTTTCTTTGGCATCAGCCAATGGTCCGATTAAAGCAATTGTACCTGATTTTTTAAGAGGTAATACTTGATTTTGATTTTTTAATAAAACCAATGATTGTGCTGAAATTGATCTTGCTTCTTTTCTACTGCTTGCTGTAAAAATTTCTGTTTTTGCTCTGTTTACATCACAATATTTATAAGGATCGCTAAACAATCCTAAATCATATTTTGCTTCTAAAATAAGTTTAACAGCATTATCAATTGTTTCGATTGTTACTTTTTTCTCGTCTAAAGATTTTTTCAAAGTACCTAAGAAACCTTCACCAACCATATCCATTTCAACACCGGCATTTAATGATAAAGCCGAAACCGCTTGTAAATCACCCATTCCGTGTTCGATCATTTCAGGAATTCCGGTAAAATCTGTTACTACGAAACCTTTAAAGCCCCATTGTTTTCTTAAAACATCTGTCATTAACCATTTGTTTCCTGTTGCAGGAATTCCGTCAATTTCATTGAAAGAAGCCATTACAGAACCTACTCCTGCATCAACAGCAGCTTTGTAAGGAGGGAAATAATCATTAAACATTCTGATATGACTCATGTCAACAGTATTGTAATCACGTCCTGCTTCTGGCGCACCATATAAAGCGAAGTGTTTTACGCACGCCATGATAGAATTATTTTTTGAAAGATCGTGTTGTTGGTATCCATTAACCATTGCTTTTGCAATCTGGCTTCCTAAATATGGATCTTCTCCTGAACCTTCAGAAACTCTTCCCCAACGAGGGTCACGAGAAACGTCTACCATTGGAGAGAATGTCCAGTTGATACCGTCAGCACTTGCTTCCTGAGCGGCAATTTGTGCACTTCTTTCGATTAAACCCATATCCCAAGTACAAGATAATCCTAACGGAATTGGGAATGTTGTTTCGTAACCGTGAATTACATCCATACCAAAAAGCAATGGAATTTTCAAACGGCTTTGTTCAACAGCAATTTTTTGTACTTCTTTAATTTTTTGAACAGATTTAATATTGAATAAACCTCCAACCTTACCTTCAGCAATATTTTTAGCCACATTAGAGCTATTTGCTTGTCCTGTCGTAATATCTCCAGAAGTTGGTAAATTAAGCTGCCCTAATTTTTCATCTAACGTCATTTTCGACATCAACTCCGCTACAAACTCTGATTTTGGTTTAATTTTTACTGTATTTTTAGTGGTCTTTTTTTGAGCGTAACCCAAAACAGCACATCCTAAAAAAAGTAAGACTAATTTGTTTTTCATGTGTATTTAATATTTATTTCTTAATGGAACATGGAATCGCTTTTCTTCATTCTGTTTATAATTTGGAATCGAAGCGATTTCATTCTATTATATTTATTTATTCGTATTCGTTTTTATTTGTTTAAACATCCAGTTATAAATCTCAGGATTGTCATAAACTCGTGACCAACTATCGTGACCTGCATCATCAAAAATGGTTAATTGAACATCTTTGGCATTACATTTTTTTAGCTCTTTGTAAATGGTAATTGCGTAATCTACTTTTACCACATCGTCTAATAATCCGTGAAAAATTCTGGTTGGAATAGTAGCAATTTCACAAGCACTTTCTAATTTGATCAAATCAACAAAACCCGAAATTGGCACTATTGCAGCAAACTTATCCGGGTATGAAAGTGCTAAATTCCATGCTGCCCAACCTCCGGAACTTAAACCTGTAACATATATTCTGTTTGGATCTATTTTATTCTCTTTTTGAATTTTTAAAATCAATTCATTAATCGATTCAATATCCCAATTTTCATCTTCTTTGCATTGCGGAGCTAAAACGTAAGCATTTAATTGATGTGTTTTTAAATATTTTAAAGGTCCATTAATTTTTACTTTCTCAATGTCCGTTCCCTTCTCTCCATCTCCCGAAATAAAGACTATTAATGGCTTATTTTCTTTTGTATTTGCAGGTTTGTGTAAAGCGTAACCTAATTCATGTTTTACCATCACCTCTGTTTTTATTGTTCCGGTAATATCGCTTTGTGCAAAACTCAACACAGAAAATAGTAGTGTAATTAATGCTAATTTATATTTCATATTAAATGCCATTAAAACCCGTATTTTCCAGATTTAAATCCAAGTTTAACTAATCCTTGTTTTACTTCAGGGGCATTCATAAATAGCTTCCATAATAAACCACTTCTGTAGTTTTCGATCATAACTACTTCCGGCCCTTGGTCGATTGCTAAATAGCGTTTTGCTACCCAGTTATTATTTTGCAAACTCAAAGCATCATAAAATCCTGCTTCTCCCCACGTTTCTTTTTTATGGTTTTCGTACAAATTACGAATTACTGCCATTGACTCTTTTGGCGTATAAACAATTGAACTTATTGCCGCTGTTGGTGACATAACGCCCTGATCATTGCTTGGCATATGTGCGTTGTACCCGATTGATCCATCTGGATTTCTGGAATAAGACGCTGTTAATCCCCAATAATCTGCACTGTAACCTTTTTTAGGATTTTGAACACAATACTCATAATTGATTTTTGTCTGATTTACATTCAAATCCCAATAATTAGCATATTTATCACTTAACTGATTTGGATCAAGCCCAACATAAGAATAATGAGCCCAAAATAATGGTCCTCCAAATTCTTCTGCTCCATTGTGTTTTAAAATTAACGGAATATTATATTTAGTTTTTGGAGAAACAATTCCGCCACTTCTCGCCCATCCTTCGTGATATGCTTTTGCATTAATTGCATGTGTTGGCGAAGATGCTCCCAGTACATAAGTAATCAAACATTCGTTGTATCCTTCAAGCGGGAAATTCATTTGCCAATCGTACGTTGGCGACCAGTGCCAATACAATACATTTTTATTGTTTGTGTACCATTGCCAGTCAACACCTTTCCAAAGTGCATCATATTTTTGAGCAACTGCTTTCTCATTTACAGAACCATCTTTTAGATATTCACGAACTGTAATCATTCCCGCAACCAAAAATGAAGTTTCGACTAAATCTCCACCATTATCCTTGGTTCCAAAAGGCTTTACTTTTCCTGTATTTCCGTCGATCCAATGCGACCATGCTCCATGAAAACGATCTGCTTTGCCTAAAAAATCTGCTATTTTGTTTAGTCTTTCAACTCCTTGTGCTTTGGTAATATATCCTTGAGACATTCCCGAAACGATCGCCATTAATCCAAAACCAGAACCTCCGGTTGTAACAATATTAGAATCATTTTCAGGGTAATTCCCATCTGGATGAAAACGCTCTCTGGCCAATCCTGAATTTGGTTCAGCATAATCCCAGAAATACTTAAAAGTTTGTTTTTGAACAGTAGCTAAAAGTTCTTCATCTGTTAATTTTACAGTTGTAACATTTTCTCCTTCTTTTTCTTTTGATTTATCAGAATTAGATCCGCAACCAAATAAACTAAAAACTAATAATAAAACTGAAATTTTAACCATTATCAAAAATTTAAATATTGAATAAATAATCACTTCCCTCAAAACTGAGGGAAGTGATTTAAGGATTTTAATTAATAACCTCCAGGATTCTGTTGAGAAAGTCCATTTGCTTCTCTTAAGAATGAAGTTGGAATAGGCCATAATTCATGTTTTCCAACGACGAAAGTTTTTCCATCTGCTGCCATAGCTGCTTCTGCTTGTCCTGTTCTCACAAGATCAAACCATCTGTCGTGCTCAAAAGCAAATTCTAATCTTCTTTCTTTATAGATTGCTTTTCTAATATCGTCCTGAGAAGTAAAAGGAGTGTCTCCTAAACCTGCTCTTTTACGAATTTGATTTACTAACGGAATTGCGTCTGAAGTTTGTCCTAATTCGTTTAAAGCTTCAGCTTTCATTAATATAACTTCGGCATATCTTAAATATCTAAGGTTTGTATCTGTAAATTCCTGATTGTAAAAAGCTGATGAATATGCTTTATAATTGTATCTTGGATTTGCTACAGTTGATGGTATTACTTTACCATCATATAAAACTGAACCTCTGAAAATAATGGTTGCATTTTTTCTAACATCTCCCGGCTCATAAGCATTTGCTAAACCTTCTGTTGGTGTATTAAATCCCCAACCCCATCCTCCGGCACCACGTGGTGCTTGAGAAACAGAGTAATTTCCAATTCCAAATCCAGGCGTAGAAGTAGAACCTACTCCATTAATTTCGAAAATAGATTCCGGACCAAATTCTCCTTCTTTTTTATATTGCAAAGAATAATCAGAAACTAAAGAATAACCTGTTACTTTATCGCAATTGTCAATTACTTTTTGCCAATTTTTTTGATATAAATTTACTTTCGCTAATAAAGCATAAGCCGATCCTTTAGAAACCCTAACAACATCTGCTCCTGTGTAAGCTGATTTTAATGGCAAAGCTTCGATAGCATCATTAAGATCCTGCTCTATAAAAGCATAAACTTCTGCTACTGATTTACGTGTCAATTGCATTTTTCTATCTTCCTCAGAAATTGGAACAAGAGCCAAATGATCTACAATTGGAACTCCGCCATATCCTTTTACTAAAGTAAAATACATAAAAGCTCTCAAGAATTTCGTTTCACCAACTAATCTAGCTTTTAAACTAGGGTTTGCCTTATCTAATTTAGGAAACATTTCCAATGCTTGATTACATCTGTTTATCCCTGCGTAATTAGCTTCCCAAGTAGATTGAAATGATGGAGTTGAAGCATTATAAGTTAAAGCATCAACAATATCTTTATCTCCACCTGCATCTCCGGGATCTGAACCTTTATCAGCGTCATCAGTGATAATACTTGAAACTGCATTCCATCCAAAAGATGACATTTCCCATCCTAAAAATTGATTGTAAATTGCCGTTACAAAACCTGTCGCTCCAGCATCACTATTCACCAAATTAGGATCAGCCGGAATAGCTTCTGTTGGCTCTACATCCAAAAAATCATTTGAACATCCGGATAGTAATAGTCCAGAAAGTACAAACATTGATATATATAATCTTTTCATAATATTAAAATTTTAAATTAGCACCTATAACAAATGATCTCAATGATGGATAAGCATCTAACTCAACCCCTTGAGTACCTTCAACAAGTTTACCATCACTTGTAACATCTGGTGAAAATCCAGAGAATTTTTGTGAGATAAATGGATTAATTGCATTTACATAGATTCGGCAAAAGCTAATAAATTGATCGTCTTTAAGTGGAAGTTTATATCCTAAAGTAATGTTATTGATTCTGAAAAAATCTGCTGATTCCAAATAATAAGTAGAAGCAAATGGCGTCACGTTTGAAGGTGCAGGATTAGAAGACGTTTTATTTGTAGGTGTCCAGAAATCACGAGCTGTTGAAGCTTCAATGTTTTCTCCTCCAAAACGTTGTGCTTTTTTACCGTTATATACCTTTGCTCCTCCCGTTCCGTAACCATCAACAGAAAAATCAATGTTTTTGTAGTTTAATCCTAAAGTAACTCCATAATTAGAAGTTGGTAAAAGAGAACCTACGTATTTTTTGTCTTTAAGTTCATCTAAACCTCCCTGAGCAACTTTAGAACCGTCTGCTTTGTAGTACAACATTTGACCATTTGTTGGGTCAACTCCTGCGTACTCATACATGAAAAAGCTACCTAAAGGTTGTCCTACTGAAGTATTGTCAAGAATTTTGGTGTTTTGGCCATTTCCTAAACTTCCTCCAATAATTGGATTCAACTGTACGTTTTTAAGACTTGTAAGTTCATTTTTATTATGAGAAAAATTTCCTCCTACCCAGTAGCTTAAATTATCGTTTATCTTATCATCCCAACGCAAAGAAATCTCATAACCTTTGTTAGATACTTCTCCAATATGTGCTGGTGTTGCTACAGTAATTCCTGAAGTAGAATATGGTTTAACATTCAAAATTGTATTTGTTGTGTTTTTATCATACACATCAAATGATCCTTTTAATCTGCTGTTCAATACTTCAAAATCAAAACCTCCTGAAAGTTCTTCAACAATTTCCCAAGATAAATTAGGATCTACCTGAGAATTTATTGTAGTACCAGAACCTAAATTTGAATAATCTAATCCAGAAGTTAATAATTGCGTATTAAGTGGCACATTTTGATTTCCTAATCTACCCCAAGATCCTCTAATTTTTAATAAATTAATTGGTTCTACATTGCTTAAAAAGCTTTCCTTAGAAACAATCCAACCTAAACCAACAGATGGGAATGTTCCCCAACGTTTGTCATCAGCAAATTGTGATGATCCGTCACGTCTAACAGTACCTGTAAGCAAATATCTGTCTAACAATTTATATTGAAAACGTGCAAAATAAGACGCTAATCTTCTTTGATTTAAAGCCTCGTCTTTTAAACCTGTAACAGTACCTGCAACATTAACATCTTTTAAAGACCAATAATTTGAGTTTGCATTTACATTCTTTCTATCAATCGTTAGCTTTTCTCTTGTTCCTTGTACGTTTGCTTCAATACCCGCTGTAACTTCAATGTCATGAATTTCTGCAAAAACCTTATTATAAGTTAAATAATTAGATAAATTCCAATTAAAATACTGATCTCTGGTTCTTGTCAAAGTGTTTATATTCAAATCCTTTGGGTAGTCTGCTATTATACGTGTTGGATCTGCCGCTGACCAAAGAGCTATATTATCTACATAATTATACTGTTTGTAGGTAAAAAATTCTCCATTAAATTGTGATGTGAATTTTAAACCTTTAATTATATCATAATCTAATTTTAGCCCACCTTGCACCATAACAGTTTGTTGCTGCTCGTTTGTATAATCCAATTGAGCTACAGGGTTTCCAACATTATTAAAAGAATCACCTGTTTCACCTACAATTCCGTTTTTTACAAATGGCACACCATATTTACCATCAGCATAACGTACAGGAACTAATGGAGACTGTCTGTAAGCATTCGTAAAAGCACTCAAAGGCATTGGAGTATTTTTGGTGCTACTAACACTTAAATTTTGAGTTAATTTAACTTTTTCAGAAAGTTTAAATTCATTATTATTTCTGAAAGTTGTACGTCCATAATCAGATCCGTTTAAGATTCCTTTTTCTTCATAATTTCCAACACTAAAAAAGTATTTTACATTTTCTGAAGATCCTGAGATCGAAATATTGTTTTGAGTGTAAGATCCTGTTCTTGTGATCTCGTCAAACCAATTAGTGTTATAAGGTTGATTCGCAGAGAATCTACCTTGTGGAAAATCATTTTTAAAAGCTGCATTACTATAACGAACATACTCGTCAGCGTTTGCCATTTTTACATCTTTTAGAGGAGTTCTAAATCCTGCAAAACTTTCAACATCTACAGTTAGTTTTCCTTTTCCTGCTTTGGTTGTAATCATAATTACACCATTTGCACCTCTTGTTCCATAAATAGCTAATGAAGAAGCATCTTTCAAAACCTCGTAAGATGTAATGTCATTAGTATTAATGTTGTTGATATTATCAGTTGGCATACCATCTACAACATATAGAGGATTTCTTCCTCCTAATGCAGTACCGGCTCCCCTAATTACAACCGAAGGAGTACTTCCTGGTGCATCTGAAGTAGATACCTGAACCCCAGCTGCCTTACCTTGTATGGCTTGGGAAGCATTAATTACCTTCATTTTTGTAATTTCTTCAGACTTAATTGAGCTTACAGCCGAAGTATTATCAATTTTCTTTCTGGTACCATACCCAATAACAACTACTTCTTTTAGAGCAGTATCACCTGCTTCTTTTAATGTAACAGTCATACCAGATTTCGCTGCCATAGAAACAGCATCAAAGCCCAGCATAGAGATTTTTAAAATCTCACCTTCTTTGGCATTTATTGTAAAATTTCCGTCGAAATCAGCATCAGCAGATGTTCGGGATTGCGGAGCGCTAATAACTGCTCCGGGAACTCCCATTCCGCTACTGTCTACTACTTTTCCTTTAATTGCTTGTCCAGACATATAAGCTGGAAGAAGCAAGAGCGCTAAAAAGCTAAAAATAAAATTTTTCATACAGTTTGTAATCGTTTAAGTTAGTTCGACCAAATTAAACAATTACAACGTTGTAGTACATCAAAACCACTACAACATAGATACATCATTATGTTAAATTACACACATAAACAACTGTAAATCAATATTATAAATGTTAATTTTAGATTATTAACATTTCTTTATGATGTACTAATGATGTATTACAATACCATAAAAAAAGTGGTTAAAAAATAAAATATCACCAAAATTCAATAACTGAAATTAGATATTAAGTAAAAATTTTGACAGATTATCTTCTTGAAGGAGGTTTAGCTTCTTTCTTAAGCGATAACGATGTAGCTCTACACCTCTAAATGAGATGTTCATCATAGGGGCAATTTCCTTTGAAGAAAGGTTCATTTTAAGGTAAACACACAGCTTTATATCTTTTGGAGTAAGATTTGGAAATTTCTTTGAAAGATTAATGATAAACTCGTTGTGAATTTGATTCAGGTTTGTTTCAAAAATTTCCCATTCGTGTTTATTTACTTCATTTATTTTAATTGCTTTTTTGATTTCGCTTTTAAGCTTACTAAAATCTTTCTCTGAATCAAGGATACTTTGAATATTTTCAATCATTTCACTTTGCTTCGCAATAGACAATGATTTTCCGGCAACTTCAGATGATTTTGTCTGCAATTCAAGTTCCAGAATATGCTTTTCGTATTCCTGAACATTCAATTCATTTTCGGCTTTTAATTCCATTTCCAGAATTTCTCTTTGATGCTTTAATTCTTCTGCCTGCAATTTTAATTTTTGCATATAGCGAAATTTATTCCATTTATAATAGAAAAATAAAACTCCTGCTATGACCAAGAAATACAATAAAATCATCCAAATTGAAAAATACCAGGGTTCGGCAACTTTAAAATCAAAATTTGCTACTTTTTCATAACTAGCTCCATTATGATTAAAAATAGCAATTGAATGGTAACCACTGCTTAAATTATTCAACACAATTAATCCATCTTTTACTGAGATAAAATCTTTACTATTATTCAGTTTATAGAACAAATTAGGCTTACTTGCACCATAAATTCCAGATATCACATTAATTTTTAATTCTGTGTTAAATCTGATTTCAGCATCATTAGGAACTAAATTACCATCGTTAAACGCTTCTACTTTAATATCTGAATTTTGTTTGTTTTCATATTTCAATTGAAGCGAAATAAAACCATCATCCAAATTCAACAAATAGTGATTTTGAGTTTTAAAAATTCTAAGATTATCATTGATCAGTTTTCCTTTATAATATTTCTCCTGAATGATATTCCATAAAAATTTATTTCCATTTGCGTAAATATGGTATAAGATTCCGTTTTGCAAAACCATAAAATGATCCTCATCAATAGATACCACATCAGTTATATTCTTGAAATTAGAATTAAATAATTGGTTTTCTTCTAATTTACCTGCAAGCGAATTATAAGTATACCATACATTATTGATTAGAAAAAGAATCTCACTTCTAAATTCAAAAATCTTAACGCCAAAATCGTTCTTTATTTTACTTTGCTGCGTAACGTTTTCGACTTTTCTGGTTTTATAATCATCATCATACAAAACGCGATATAATCCCCGATAATTATCTGCTGCCCAAATTTCGTTCTTTTTATTCTGAGCGACATATTTTATGGGTTTCGAAAGCCCTTTTATAATTTTACGCTGTGCAAAATCTGACGGATTATCATACAATATAACACCACTATAAGTAGACTGAAAATAAGTGTTATTGATACTGCTTTTCGATAAATTCCACCCTCCGCTTATATTATTTATTTTGACCAAAGAACCGTTGTCATAAGAGAATGTTCCATCGTTATGTCCAATGATATATTTATTATCAATTTTTGTAATATTCCATGCTTGTCCCTGAGTGTTAGGCAGCATATTAAATTTTCCTGCATAAAACTCATAAATACCATGATTTGAAGCAATCAAATACCCTTTATTCGTGGTTGCTACCGAATAAACAGAACCCAAAATTCCTGAGTTATCGTAGAAAAAAGATATTGGAGAATTTACTTCTACATGAGCAATTCCGTTGTCTAATCCCAGCCATAAATCATTTTCTTTATCAAAACCAATACTTAAGACAGAGTTGTTCATCAACACATTATTTCTGTCGATATTCTTGTAGGTATTTGAGTTGAAATCATAAATAAAAACACCCCGATTACCTGTTCCAACAACCAATTTATTGTTTCTAATAAATTTAGCAATATTAATTGTAGCTGCTTTAAAAGTTTCATTCAAAGGATTATCCCAGGACTTTAAACTTCCATTTTCCAGAATAAAAATTCCTTTTTTCTGAGTAAACACATAGGTTTTGTTTTGGTATTTTTCGATGGCATGAACTACAGTCTTTTTTAGAACGTCCCATCCTTTTGGATTCGCGATTCGGGAGCCATCCATCTTAAAAATACCTTTTGCAACAGAAGCAACATATACATTATCGTCAACCACAAAACAATAGGAAATTAAAAAAGGAAATCTGATTTTTTTAATATGTTTACCATCATAAATGAAAACATCATTAAAAGATTGAAAATACAAGGAATCCTTAAATCTGAAAATTTTCCAAATCTCTTCATTATCTTTTTCATCAAATAAACGCAGATTTTTGGTAATTGAAACATAATGCATTTTACCCTCTTTCCTGTACCAATATCCAAATTCTTTATAGGAACCAGAATAAATTTTATCACCTTCGATCAAAATTGATCTGATAATGGTTTTATTAGGTAATGAGTATTTTTCCCAAAGAACACCATCATATCGCAGTAAATAGTGATTATTGGCAAAATACATCGCATTATCTTTTCCCTGAACAACATTCCAAATTTGGTTATCGCCCTGGTAATCAGATTTATTATAATTTTCTACAAAAGGAAGTAATTCTTGTGCTTGAATTTGAAAAGCTACGAAAAAGAAAAATAACGTTTTTATAAGTATCGATTTCAAAATATGGTATTTTATATTCAAAGATAATGACAAATATTTAATTTATATTAGTAAAAAAGCTCCTTCGATTGAGGAGCTTTTTTTATACTGCAAACAACTAAATATCTTAATTACAAAATACTAGTATTAATGTTAATACTCCGATTATCAAACAAAGAGGAGCATAATACTTTGTATCCTTTATCGCAAATTCAGAACTTTTGTGTTTTTTAAAGAAACCTACGTAATTGAAATCTCCAATAGCCCTTAAAATAAATATAGAAATTATGATCCAGAATCCTGCATTATTGAGCCACTCTGGTAAACTCGTCGTTATTAATCCATATTTTATCAAATAAAAAATACCAAAGCCCAGCAAACCAATGGCCACAATAAAGGTTGAAATTGTTCTGGGAACAAAAAGCGGCATTCCGTCATCTTTATTTGGTACAACCGCGTGACTTCCCCATTTGCCTCCAAACCCCCAATAAAAATGAAGTGCTGAAATCGCTGTAAAAATTAAAAATAATACTAATGTTATAATAATCATCTGAAATAATTTAAGGTCGTAGAATCAATTAATTCTGTAGCAATTGGTATACCTGATCTGCAATTTCATATTCTTCATCTGTTGGTATTACCAAAACTTTTGTTTTTGAACCCGCCGAATTAATTTCTCTGATTTCTTTTGAACGAATTTGATTCTTTTCCTGATCCAATTCGATACCAAAATAATCCATATCCGTACAAACCAATTTACGCATATGCGAAGAGTTTTCTCCAATTCCGGCCGTAAAAACAATAGCATCCAAACCGTTTAGAGCCGCTGTATAAGAACCAATTGTTTTTTTAATTCTATAAGCATTCATAAATAATGCCAACTGACAGTCTTTATTTCCTTTTTCAGCTTCCGACTCAATATCACGCAAATCACTATAACCTGTAAGCCCAAGCATTCCGCTTTGTTTCAATAAAATTGAGTTTACTTCGTCTAGCGTATATCCTAAATTTTTAATCATATAGAAAACAACAGACTGATCGATATCACCAGATCGCGTACCCATTATTAAACCATTTGAAGGCGAAAATCCCATTGTAGTATCAATACATTTTCCGTTTTTAACTGCAGCCATACTGCAGCCATTTCCTAAATGAATCGTAATTATTTTGGAATTTTTCTCTAAGTAATTAATTGCTTTTTCAGAAACATATTTATGGCTCGTTCCATGAAAACCGTAAACTCGTATTTTATTTTCTGTCAAAAGATAATTTGGAATCGCATACTTATACGCTACTTCCGGCATTGTTTGATGAAAAGCAGTATCAAAGACAGCAATTTGCTCTGCTGAACTAAAGATTTCTTCCGCAACATTAATTCCTTCTAAATTGGCAGGATTATGCAATGGTGCCAATTCAAAAAGCTGCTTGATTTTTGCTTTTACTTTTTCGTCGATTTTTACAGTATCGCTAAAATCACTTCCACCGTGTACCACGCGATGACCAACTGCTCCAATTTCTGAAGTAGATTTTATTACTCCTTTTTCTGCATCCAAAAGCATACTGGCTACTTTTTGTAAACCAACTTTATGGTTTGGAATTGGCAGTGTTTCTTCTATTGTATTTGAAGACGTTTTGAATGACACATTTGAAGTTTCTAAGCCAATTCTATCGATCATACCAGTACAAATCACTTCGTTTGTTGGCATAATCATTAATTGATATTTTATCGATGAACTTCCTGAGTTTATAATTAATATTTTCATTTCTTGTTGTTTTGCCACGAAGGCGCTAAGTCACTAAGTTTACTTTTGTTAAAAGGCTTAAAGTTTTTTTTAAGTTATTTTATATAAAATGCGAATTTAAAGATGATTTTGCTAAAGCAAAACGCATATCAAAACGTTTTTTTTCAAAGTCGCAACGTATAAATTAATAATTTATAATTTATAATTCACAATTAATAATTAACTACAGTCCCTGTGCCTGAATCGCTGTAATTACTACGGTGTTTATAATATCATCTACTGTACAACCGCGGCTTAAATCGTTTACAGGCTTGTTTAAACCTTGTAACATTGGTCCTATAGCCAAAGCTCCCGTTTCTCTTTGAACGGCTTTATAAGTATTATTTCCGGTATTTAAATCGGGGAAAATAAGTACACTAGCCTGCCCTGCTACTTCAGAATCCGGCATTTTACTTTTTCCTACCGCACGATCCACCGCTGCGTCGTACTGAATTGGACCTTCGATTTTTAAGTCCGGACGTTTTTGTTTTACAATTTCGGTTGCTGCTCTTACTTTATCAACCTCATCTCCTTTTCCTGACGCTCCTGAAGAATAAGAAAGCATCGCAATTTTTGGTTCAATTCCAAAAGCCGAACTCGATTCTGCAGATGAAATAGCAATTTCTGCCAATTGTTCTGCCGTTGGGTTTGGATTAATCGCACAATCTCCAAAAACAGAAACTCTGTCTTCTAAACACATAAAAAATACGGATGAAACTACAGATGAATTTGGCTTGGTTTTAATGAACTGCAACGCTGGTAAAATAGTATGTTGGGTCGTATGCGCAGCTCCGGAAACCATTCCGTCCGCATGACCTTTATACACCATCATTGTACCAAAATAAGAGACATCTTCCATTAAATCCCTTGCCATTGTAATACTTACATTTTTGGCTTTTCGAAGCTCATAATACGTATTTGCATAATCTTCATAAAGCTCCGATTCTACAGGATTTATGATATTTACTTTCGAAAAATCAAAAGTAATTCCCAGCTCGGTAACTTTACTTTCTATTTGTTTTTTATCTCCAATTATCGAAATATCAACCACATCCATATCCAATAACCTTGAAGTAGCGATGATAATTCTGTCATCATTTCCTTCAGGCAGAACAATATGTTTACGATGCTGTTTTGCCCTTTTAACCATGTTATACTGGAACATTTTTGGTGTCATTCCTTCAGGTACAAAAGTGATTAATCTTTCGGATAACGCATCATTATCAACATACTTTTCAAACGTACTTATTGAAGTTTCAATCTTATGAGTATTATTGGCATAAATCTCTGCTTTTATTTTACCTATTCTATTTGTAATATGATAGGTTCCACCATCAACAGCAATTATTGGTACAACCGCCGAAAGTCCTTCTATAAGCTTTAAAATACTTTCTTCGGGAACAATATTTCCTGTTAGAATAATTCCTGAAATTGTTGGATAATTAGCCGATTCATTGGCTTGTAGCGCTCCCAAAATAATATCTGATCGATCTCCAGGCGTAATTACAAGTGCATTATCATGCAAATGAACCAAGTAATTATGCAATTGCATTGCTCCAACACTAAAATGTCCAATTTCGTTATTCAAATAATTACCTCCAAATAACACTTTGGCATCAAGCTCATTAACAATTTCCTGCATTGTTGGATTGTTTAAGCTTGATATTAACGGAATTGTATTTACCAAAACATTTTCCGGTAAGCTTTTTTGCAGACTTTTAGTTACTAATTCAATATTCTCAGGCTGTACTTTATTGGCAAAAACAGATAAAACCTCAACATCTTTTACTTTAAAAGAATCATAAACCAAATACAAACTGTCAACGAGTTCTTCTAACGTTTTTCCAACTCCTGATCCCATTATTATGGTTGGAATTCCAAGGTTTTTTGCAATCAGTACATTCAAATCCAACTCAATAGAAGTTCCTTCTCCTGTAAAGCTTGTTCCTTCTACCAAAACAAAATCAAAACGTTCTTCAAGCTTTTTATATTTTTCAATAATCAGATCTAAAACCTCTCCTATTTTTCCTTTGTTTTTCTTTTTGATCAGCTTACTTTTTGTAATAGCATAAGCATCTTCAAACTTAATATCAAGATTAAAATAAGATAATACCGTTTCGATATGATTGTCTAGCTCACCATCTACAAAATCCTCCACAATTGGTCTAAAATAACCTACTTTAGCCGTTTTACCAATCAAAATACTCATCAAACCAAGTGTAATAATTGATTTTCCGCTATTTTGATCGCTTGTCGCTATATATATCGCTTTACTCATAATTTATATTTTGAAACTTATCAAATTCTAATTGTATAATAAACGTTAAAACCAACGTCTTTTTTTGAAATAAATAATCAACGCTATGACTAATAAAAACATACCACCCATGACAATAAAATAGCCGTTTCTTTGACGCAATTCAGGCATATATTCAAAATTCATTCCGTATACTCCAACAATAAAAGTAAGGGGAATAAATATGGCCGAAATAATGGTCAGTGTCTTCATAATTTCATTCATTTTTCGGCTTTGCTCCGAAAAATAAAAGTTGGAAGCACTTTCTAATGAACTCATATCCGATTCGATTTGCTCTAATAACTCCAGACTTTTTTGATGTAATCTGATAAAGAAACTAAACGTCTCTTTCTGAATTACATTGTAGGTTTCATCGTCTTTAATCGTTTTCAAATAATACAAGGAATCGCGAAGCGGAACAATAGAGCGTTTTAAGAAATTAAAATTATCTCGATGACTTTCAATCTTTTCCAGAATAATCGGATCAGCACCTTTTTTGGTCAAATTGATTAATTCTTCTATTTTATCTTCTTCATCTTCAATCGTAATGTAAAAATTCTCCATTACGGCATCTAACAACAAATAGAGTAAATAATCTACTTTTTTAGTTCGTACAATTCCCGCATGTGTGCGAAGTCGCTCTCTGATATGAGTAAAAAAATCACTTCGTTTTTCCTGAAAAGAAATCAAAACATCATCTTTTAATATAAAACTAATCTGCTCAACACTTATATTATCGGAATATTCAGAAGGTAAAAGCGATTTTATATTAAAAAATAAAACATTTTCCTGCTCTTCGAGCTTAGTTCTTTTGCTTGTATTTAAAATATCTGCTAATAAAAAATCATCCAGTTTAAAATGCGCACCAACCGTTTTAAGTAAATCAATATTATTTAAGCCATGAATGTTAAGCCAATTATTTTTAGTATAATCAATACAAGTATTTAATGCCAAAACCGTAAACTTGTCATATTCAATAACATCTTCGTTATTATACACAAAAAGTTGCATCTCGGTTTGATGCTCTTTATGTGATCCTGTGTACTCTAAAGTAATGTGCTGAAGCTTGCGTCCCTTCTTGTATTTTATCTTTCGCATTCAAATAATGATTTATATAGTAATATTACAAAAAAGAATTCGAACGGGAAATGACAATTGTCATTTTCATATAAACATCATAGAATACAATCAACTTATTTATAACCTAAAATAAATAAGACCAAACGTACTCAAAACTTAATTCACAATCTAAACCACATAACAAACCCGACAGGTTTTAGAAATCTGTCGGGTTTACCACATAATTAACAATTCAAAAAAAAAACCGAGTCATTTCTAACTCGGTTTACTTAATACTTACGGCGTAGTCAGTACTTTATAAGGTACATTTGTAAATACTCCGTTCTTTACTTCAACAACATCAGGTGTAATTATTTTAGTTTGTAAAACCCCCACTTTTTCCGCTGTAAAATTAAAAGTCCCCGATACTGTTTTTTTAGAAGCATCCATTGAAGTTATGGTTATTGTCCCCGTTTTAACAAAATGTTCCGTATAAGTATTACCTTCTATCAAATAAGTATTAATAAATAATGCGTCAATTATATCATTTTCTTCATCAAATTTATAAGCTTTTAGTGGCATTGTATCAGCAGTTGTTAAATCACTGGAACAGGCCAATGACAACATCTGTGAGTCATCCTGAACATTAATATCAAAACGCTGTTGTTTCTCGCTGGTTACTTTAATTAGTGTTACACTATTAATTTTGGTCCCCTTCCATTCCTTACCATTTATAGTAGCCGAAATGGAGTTGCTACCGCTGTTATCATCTTTATCGTCGTTGCTGCAACCTGCAAATAAAATCGACAATGAGAGCAATCCGATGCTTAAGATTTTCTTCATAATTTGTGTGTTTTTGTTTTGGTTTATTTTTTTCAAATTAAACAATAAAAAACCTATTTTTTTTGCGGGAAACCTCATTCTGAAGAAATAATTTCAATAAATAATAATTTTCACTTTAATGAATCATTCTATGATACTTCAAAATAATAATTACATTTATGAGAATCAAAGCCTTTTATTTTTATTAGAAAAATTAAAACTCAACAAATGATCTATAAAATAAAAATATCAATTCCAAAACCCTGTCATGAAAATTGGCTTGAAATGTCGCCAACTGAAAAAGGCAAATTCTGCAGCAATTGTCAAAAAAATGTGATTGACTTTACAAAAGCTTCAGATAGAGAAATCCTTCTTGCTTATAACAAAAACGAGCATTTATGTGGTCGATTTAGAACATCACAATTGGATCGAACTTTAATTCTTCCCAAAGAAAAAAAATCAATTTGGATGATTGCAGCAGCATCGGTAATTGCATTTTTAGGATTAGGAAGTCAAACTGTAAAAGCACAAGGTAACATAAGAATAGAACAAACAGATAAAAAAGCAACAAAGGAAACTATCTCTATCGATAGTAACAATACAGAAATTGAAATTGAAGGGAAAATTTTTCTGGACGAAATAAACCCAAATTTCGAAGAAGTAGATATTCTCATTTATGACAAAAACTATGTATTTCACCCCAATACAGATGGAAAGTTTTGCATAAAAGCAAATAAAAATGACAGTATATTAATTAGTAAAACTGGATACATTAATCATTACATTAGAGTAGTCAGATCAATCAATTTAGGTACTATAGAATTAGAAGCGGATAATTGTCGAACATTTGTTGTTGGTGGTGCTATTGCTATAAAAAGAAGTTTTTGGTATCGTCTTTTTCATAAAAATTAATTCCATAAAAAAACCGGACTATTCCTAGTCCGGTTTTCATTATTATAATGTCGAGATGCACAGCAGTACATCTTTACAAAGTAAAAATTATTTTACTTCTTCAAAAATAACCAGTACTGAAAATCAATAACTTATAAAGCAATGGTACAAATATGGAACAAAGTGCTTATTTTATTTCACAAAACAACATATTTCCTTTCTAAAAATCAATCTTTTTAAACTTTATTAGACAGGCTTAGTTTGTGAATAAACTAAGCTTTTTTTAATTAGAAAGAAATCCTTCTTCATCATTAAAAAGGAAACTATATCTCCCCTTTTTTGTCTTTTCTAAAATCTTACTGTTATATTCATTATACTCTATCAGCGTAAAACATAGTCATGAAATAAATAAGGATTGATCATTTAAGTAAACAATAATGTTCCTATAAATGTTGAAGAAATGCTAGGTCATGCATCTGTCAAACAAACCGTAGCGTATGCTATTACAGAGCAAAAGACTATTGGACGTAGAAATGTCCCTGCTCAACAAACGACTTAATAAAACTAATGTCAGTATTTCCAAATCAGATTTGGCTATACTGACTAGACTAGAGGTGGAAATAAATGAAATTTAAAAAAATATAACATACCTTCATCTTCTTAAGTTCATTTGTTTCAAAGCAAAATAAAAAGAGGCTATCTCATTTATTGAGATAACCTCTTTTCTATAATTCAACTTCACTTTTATAACGTGGATGATAAGACGGACTGTACTTACTATAGCCGATTTCTTGAAGCTGCTTAAAATATTTATAATATGTAGGCAGTGTGTTAATTTGGGACATCTTTATGAGTTTACTTCAGCTCACTTTAATCTTCTGCCTCTCCCCTTGCCTGTAGCCCAAGCTTAAAATTACTGTTAAAAGTGCCAGATGCCATACGTTTAGTTTGAGATCGCCCATATAAATGGATAAGTAATCTATGATTTGGCCTTCAGTTTTATTATCAGCTTGATGAATCTTTGAACAGTTTTAGCAAATCTTCTTTATTATCGTAGTATGAACCGGGAACCTTTTAAATCGGACTTTCTGTGTCATCTGTGCGTCTTTTTATTAATCCTTGGTTTTGCTGCATCTCTTTTAAAAGACGATCAATATTCTACATCCAAAACGAGAACGTGTCAGATGTTGGGAAGATATTCAGTATTAAAGATTTAATGACAGTTCAATTTTCCGGAGTTCAAAATCAAAAAAATAGATCCTGCTACCTCTGTTTTTTTTAAAAGAAGGCTCATAGCGCAGGTAACCGTACTCATGCAATTCATGCATGCATTTATGATAGGTATATTTAGAAGATATTTTGGCAACAGGTGCCAGTTCATGCCTGAAGATTTCAATAGGATTGGTAAAACCCTTAAGGGAACGGCATCGCAGCAGGGCCGCATAAATGGCAATATGGGTGCTGCTGATCCGATAATCCTTTTCAATCACCGAAAAGAAATCCGATAAGGGTTTTACACTTTCCATCAGTTCTAAATAGACTGTGATTTTACCTTTCTTTTCTTACCTTCTTTCTGTCCACCGCCTTCGGGCTCACCATCAAGATCTTTCTGCTGTTCTTTAGACTCTTTTTTATCCAAGGCATTTTCCTTTTTCTCTTCCTTGCTTTCGCGGTGGTTAATGCGCTGTTTATCGCCGTCATAGACATTCAAAGTTTTAAATTGCGGGTTCGCCTCTACGTACATCTTGCTTTCCACGCCAGCTACAACAAAAGTTACAGACTGCAGGTTTCCTTTTTTTAGAGAGTTTAAAAGATCTTCTTTGTATTTTGGAGTATTCAGTTCTTTAATGGAATGTTTCTCAAGACTTGCTTCCAGATCGTAACCGTAATTTTGATGATATTGCTCCAGCTTAAAATTGGATTTATCATCAGAATTTTTAAAGTCTATTTTCAGCCAAGCATTATAAATTTCTCCTTCTCTGGTTTTTAGGTCCTTATTCACCGAGCGGCCTTCCATTAAATTATAAGCTTCTTTGAGCGTAATATTGCTGCTGTTGTTATTAATATAAAAAGTCTGTTCCAATCCTTGTTTGGAATCCTCTTTTTTAAGGTTCACATGATATGAATTAAAAAAGTATAAATCGGTCTGATCTGATTTTTTAAAATTCAGCACTGCAGTCATGGAATCTGCTCCATACACACCTTCTTTCATCAGCTTAAATTCTGTCTCGCCTTTAAGCATTTTCTCTTTCAAGTCCTGGTCGAACGTTTCTCCAAAGCCAGTATATTTCAGCTGGTCTTTTAAGAACTCTAAGTTTTTCTCATTCATAATGTTTATATTTAAGTTATTTCCTAATAATTCATTTTTCTCTCTTTCCAATCGGGCAAATCCAGTAAGATCAAATGCCTCATTGCATGAAGTATCAATTCCGCTCTTCATAAGTATGTTTAAGTCGCTTATCAATGAAGTTGTCGGCAGACTCTCAAAATAGTCTGCATCGTTAGTCATCTCATAACAGTATTCCTTTGCTTCCCATGAAGTTTTAAAAAACTCAAGCGTGTAGCTGTCAGATATTTCATCTGAAGGAAAAGCTGCATAGTGATAACCACCTGCCACCATTTCTTTAGCAAGCCCCGACAAAATTTCAGTATCGGCTAAGTTTATTGTCATAATATATTTTAAAGTTTAAAAGTCATTACTGCCGGATGCAGGAAATGGAAATGCTTTATCACTTAGATTATTAATATTAACCTCTAAATGCCTTCCACCATTCTTTTCGATGAGCTGAAGTGTCAGATACTTATTCTCAGGAATCGTAAATTTCTCTACTGCATAGACTTTTATTACTTCAGATTTATAGGGAATTACAGCAGATGATGAACTGGTATACAGCGGTAGGATTTCTATTTCCTGTGACGCAGTCCGCTTTGATTTTCTCTGGTCCCTTATAAAAAAACGCAGCTGGTCGATATCATAATTAATTTTAGATTTGTTTTCCAATACGACCCTCAAATACAAAACATCCTGATGAATAAAAATACCATTTACCTCAAGTCTAATCTGAAACTTCGATTTTTTTAATCCGCTGGTCTTTTTCTTTTTTGATAAGGCAAGTGAGGCCAGCTGTTCTATTTTCTTTTGATTTTCGTGCTCCATTGAAAATAAAACATCTTTACTGGCAGCCACAGCATTTTCCGCGTTTATGTTTAAGTCGGGGCAGTTGTCATCATAATTCAGTACAAATACGTACAATCTGGCGTCGGTAGTGACCACTGTCAGATTGGTCTGGAAAAAATACTGTTTAGCGGCTTTTACCAGCAGTATATTTTCCACTCCTTTGGCTTTTTGCACCAGCACATCAGCGCTTCCTTTATCTACACTTTTAATAGAGTAAGGAAAAACGATGCTTGTTGTTTTAGAGTACCCGATCTGAAGGTTCTTATACTGCTCTTCATAAAACACAGTTTCTCTTTCTTTTAATTGTGGATAAGCTGAGACATAAACCAGCATTACTAATGTTAAAAAAAATTGATTTATTCTTTTCATTTTTCTCTTTTTTAAGGTTTAATTCTTTTGTTTTTCATCATACAGAAGCACCTGATAACCGGCTTTCACAACCACTTTAATCAGTTTTACTTTTTTGCTCATCAGGCTTTTCGCCGCTTCAATTCCCATTCCGACAGCCTGCGCACCCCAGGAGTCCGTAAGCCCTGTAAGCCCTAATGTTTGAATAGAACGATCAGCCGAAGCTTTAGCAACATCCCTGCTGACAGCACCGGGAATATAAATCCCGTCAATACCGTCCATATCATACACCGTTAATTCCACCGGAAAAATTGAATTTCGAAACTGAATGTTGTTGATTTTAACTTCCAGTCTCTCCCCTTTTAAAGTTGCTATTCCATATAAAAATGTGTTTTTTGGAATCATAGTACCTTGGAGAAATATATCACTGCTTAGTCTGAGTTTCACCACAGAGCCATTGATAATAGTCTGAGTCTCGTGAATCACAGCCTTTATTGAATTTTGGTGCTCCTCCTGCTCTATATGCTCATCTACTGTATAAAATGAGTTGCTCTTTATAGAACTCAGATCAGTTTTATCCTGCTGAAGTGAAGTCACATTATCTTCTTCTTTTTTATGGTTAACCGTAAAGATTTTTCCCTTTTTATTATCTGAAGACTGCTTTAACCTTTCCTGCACACGCGATGGATGCTGAATATCCAGTATGTTTTCAAGCATTCCGCCAAGCTGTTTTAGTTCGGGGTCAGGTTCATGGGACTCTCCCATCTTGCTCATCATTTGCTCTAAGCTCTGTATCTCATCAGAAACTCCTTTTGATGAGCCGTAGTTTTCAAATTCTTTCATATCCTGACCGTAATTTTCAGGTATGGCGGGCTGGCTGATTGCTTTTTGAAGGGCCTGCAGTTTTTCGTAAACCTTCTGCTCGTTCCTATTTTGAAACGATGAATTAAAACCTATTTTGCTTTTTTGAAATCGTTGAACTTCAAAATCCGTATCTGGAAACTCTCCTAGGGATACTTGTACTGTTTTTTGATTGGAATAATTAGGATCTTTCTTAATCTGTTCCTGAAGTTTAATAGAATCCACTGCTGCCTGATCATAATAACTCATTTTATCAAGCGCTGAATCTTCTTTAAATTTTGGAAGAGGCAGATTAAGATTAAATCCCTTTTTAATTTCATTTTTACCTCCCATCGCTTCCATCGTCCCTCCTTCCAAAGTGTAAAACAGAATCGTGATGAAAGGAAGTGTTATAAGGGGCAGAACCAAAAACATTTTTCGCTTTTTGGCTTCTTTGGGTGATATTGTTTTATGTTCCATGACTTTACTTCTTAAAATTGATAGTTCTAATTTTTGAAATTACAGCTGTCTTTTGAGCTATTGGAAAATCACTTTCTGAAAACGCTGTATAAATGTTATAGATAAAGTAACTTCCTGTTAGAATGATAAATGAAATCAGCAGACAGATAAGCTTTCTTCTGGAAAGACCATTGATCAGTACATCCATTTTCCGAACCCATTTTGTCTGCGCAGAATGATAATACCTGTGATACACAAAAGGAGTTTGCTGTTTTTTGAATAGTGATTTCATAATGTTTATTTTCTATTCTCAACAGCTAAATCTTTGTTTTCAATGGTATTCCATCTCTCAATTAAAAAACCGTGCGGATTGTTATCACTTCGCGATACGTTCCTAAGACTTCCCTCTGTCACAAGGTTTCTTTTCAGAATGCTGGTCGTTCGTATGATATTCTGTTTTGCAAAACATTTAAAGCGGTACGGATAATTACGCGTATCTATCGAAATACTGTCAATCTGAATGGTCTGGCTGATATTCCCCGATATAATTCCGGAGTAAAAGCCATTTTCTTTCAGGTCATCATAAATCCGTTTTGCACTGTCATCAGCCAGATAAAGCGCTTTTGTAATATTGGTTTTAATTACTTTATCATCGGGATCAAGGGTAAAGAAAAACTTGTGAAAGGTCTTTACATGATCTCTTGCTTCCACCGGTACATTATCTTTTCTCTCCGACGCGTAAGCTTCGAGCGCTTTTCCATTTGCCAGTATATAAACCTTATCCTGCACCTGGGTTACCGACTCAAAACTTTTATAAAGTGTATAACAGCATATCATAATACATCCCACAATAACCAGCATCGTAAAACCTCTTACATATCGGAATGCGGTATCAATATTTTTCATTTTGGTAAACATGAGCAGATTTTTTTGATTATTTAGAATTCCCTTTAAGCCTGTCGCTCATATAGTTTCCTTTCTCTTCAAAGTACGGAGCACTTCCGGCAGATGACGACATACTTTGGGACATTCGCCCTGCCGCATTGCCCATTGCATCCAGTACCATACCAGCTCCCATAGATGTTTTTGAAACCACTGAACTGGTTGAATTACTGAAGAGTCCGGTAACTTTCTGACCTAAGGCGCCTCCTCCGGCAGCGTGGACTATATAATTGGCAACCGATGGAACCGTAAAATATCCGATGATTCCGATAATCATAAAAATCAAGTAAGACATATCGGTCCTGCTGAAAAAGGTGTCCCCTGTTGCCTGAACCTGCGAGAGATCCAGTTTTAGCATCAGTTCCTGAATTTTCCCAATGATGCTTCCAAAGATATTGGCCACTGGAAGCCACAGATAAATGTTAATATATCTCGCCAGCCATACCGTGAGTGTATGCTGAAAGCCATCAAAGACCGCTATTCCAAATACAAGAGGTCCCAAAATAGATAAAACCACCAATTGAAATGTTCTGAGCGTATCAATGCACAATGCCGCAGCCTCAAACAAAACCCTTAGTACTTCGCTCATCCATTCCTTCACAGAATTTCGAAAGTTATAGGAAGCTTTTTCCATTGCAAATTTGACATCGTTGCCGATTCCGGCCAGCATGCTCTCATTGGACGGATCTTCATCATGGGTGTACTTATACCATTTATCCCTATCCCCTGTTCCTGCAACACCAACATACATTTTCCATGGATCAGTCTCTCTTATCGCTTTTTCTTTCTCTTTGAGAAGGACTGCAACAGCATTGTTCGATCCTGTAACCATAGCAGCAGTTGCCGTAACTGTGGGTTTCATAACCCCGTTAATTAGCGCCAGTACCGAAGGAAAAATCATAATGCAGAACCCGATTACAAAAGGCCTGAAGAGCGGATAAAAATCAATGGGTTCGGCGTTGGCAATATGTCTCCATACTCGCGAAGCTATGTACCAAATCGTTCCGAATCCCGCTATACCCTGACCTACAGCTAAAAGATTACTGCATAACGGCATCATCTCATCATACAACTGATCCAAAACGGTATGAAGACTCTGCATGTTATCACCCAGCCCCTGAGCATGAATAGCAAAAGACATCATAAATACCCCAATTGTAAAAACAATTGTTTTGCAAGACTTACAAATGTTCATCGCTTTAGTTTTTTAATTCCTGAAGTTCTTTGGAAGCATAAACATCCTTCGCTTCTTTAGCTCGTTGCAGTGCCAGCACGTTTGATGAAGCATTAAAGTTTCTGAGAAACAAAAGCTTATCCTGCATCTGGAAGTAAATACCATCTATTGCGTGGAGCCTCTCATCATCCGACATCCTGAGTTTATCGGCTGTTACAACCATTGTGAGTTCATCAAGATTTCTTAAACTCTGGCTCAGAAGATTTCCATAAACTTTTTCAAAATAGCTGATTTCCTTTTCGCTAAAGTTGCCGCTCTTTACAAACCGATTCAATCCATTTTTGCTTTCCTTCATCAGCAGCATCTGAAAATTTATGATGTCCCCTACCCTTTTGTAATTTTTCACAACAGGACTCACCTGCATAAGGGCATCCAGAAAAGTTTTATGCAGGCTGAAATTTCCTTCTGCCATATCCTTGACTGTTTTATAGCCGCCGGAAAGAAGTTCATAACCCTTTTTCATGTCGCTCAAGATCTTTTTAAACTGGGAGAGCTTTTCAATGTTCAGGATGAGCTGCTGGATCTCTGCTGACTGTGCATTTGCTTTGTTGGAAACAATTGTCATGGAGACTGTCAATATTAAAATCAATATTTTTTTCATCGTTTTTTATTTTATAATCCATAGATAGCTCCTGCATTTCGGACATCTCCTTTTTCACGAGTCTTTGATAAAGACAGAAGTTTCGCTTCATTGCTGAAAGACAAACAGAAATTATAATCCTCCAGCATCATTTTGTGCAGCGCATCAATACGCTCGATCCTCTGGTCGTCTTTAAGTTCCAGTTTGGAATCGGTGGTAACAACCAAAAGCTGGTCAAGGGTATCGTTGCAGTTCCCAAGCAGTCTTTCAAAAGAACGCTCTATATAATCCAATTCACTGCCGTGCAACAGATCATTTCCTTTAAGTTCGGCATATGTCCTTTTATAGATTTTCATTATTTTAAACTGCATCGAGAGAATTTCAGCTGCTTTATAATAATTCCTAACCTTCGGATTAATCTTCAGAAGCGATGTAAAATAATCACCATGAAGATTCACTTCTCCCCTTTTTGCATCGCCAATAAAATTCAGTCCTTTTGACACAACTGAATATCCTTTTCTAGCATAATCAATATAAACCTGAAGCGCAGCGATCTGCAAAAGCAGTTCCTTTCTCTGCTTGGCCTGCGCCTGAATTCCCTGATGCATAAACAGTACGATCAAGGATAATGAGATTATTTTTTTCATGATATTTTCATTGAATTACGGAATTCCGTAAAATTGTTTGACCTGATTTACATCCACCTCTGTTTTGGCTCTCTGAAGACTGAGCATCACATTCTGCTGATTAAAAAGCGTGAGATCATCATAATTGGCATCAATCTGATCTGCAGCTTCATTAATAATTTCGAGTCTTTTCAGATCGCTCATCTGCGTGCTGAAAGAATCAAGTATTAAAAAAATCTGATCCATATTCTTCAAGCTTTCTTCCAAAATACCCGAATAAACACGCTCCATATATTGGATTTCATTGTTTTTAAAATGAGTATCCTGCTTGAATAAATTCCAGGCTCTTTCATATTCCTGTACCACTCTTGTCTGTTTCTTGGTAATATCTTTTATCCTCTGGTAATAGGTAATAATAGATTTTACTTTTGCCAGTTCTTCATAATAACCCTTATACAAATCTTTCTGTTTCTTAGTCCAGTCCGAAATTTCATCCAGCTTTAACTTAGAGAGTACATTCTCTACCTGCTTCTGGGCATTCTGAAGCCAGATCGTTTTGTTCTGAAGTTTCTGAATCCTAAGGTCAATTGCTTTAATCACTTTTTTGGTGACCGCCTTTACAATTTCCAGTATCGGCAGTGCAGCTGTCTTTTCTGCCGGCCTTGCCGGCGTGCTGATTAGCAGCAGGCAGATTATGCACGCAATTATTTTTGCTTTCATTTTTTCCTTTAAATTAATTTCCATTCCTTATATCGCGGGCCATAGCTGCGATGCCTTTTTTGATGTCGCCCCCAAACTTTTGGGCATAGGCATTCATTTTCACTTTCTCGCTTTCCTCAGTTGTATAGGCCAGATATTCCTCCAACGAAACTTCTGTTCGGTAGACTTTTGAAAGCATACTTCCCAGAGAAATAAATACTTCCTTATATTTCTTATCAGGATCATTCGCTTTATTAACCGATAGCACAAGTGCCTTTTCTTTTTCAGTGAGCCCCAGCAGTTCCTGTATCTGATCAAATTTATTTTGGTATTTGCTTTGGTCCAGCAGGATCTTGCAGTCACTGTTATTGATAATGGCCTGTTTGACAACTGGCGATGAAATAATATCTTCAACCTCCTGAGTGACTACAATGGCTTCTCCAAAGAATTTCCGCACAGTCTTGAACAAATACTTAATATATTCGGACATCCCTTCTTTGGCAATCGCTTTCCAGGCTTCTTCAATCAGGATCATCTTGCGGATGCCTTTGAGCTTTCTCATTTTGCTGATAAAAACCTCCATGATAATGATCGTTACCACAGGAAATAGAATCGGATGATCCTTGATATTATCCAGTTCAAATACGATAAACCTTTCCTCTAAAAGTTCCAGATTCTCTGTGGCATTTAATAGATAATCAAACTCTCCTCCTTTGTAATATGGCCGTAGTACATATAGAAAATTGTTTACATCAAAATCCTTTTCTTTCACCTTATCGCCTTCCAATATTTTTACGAAATCATCTTTCAGGAAGTCGTAAAAGCTGTTGAAACATGGGAAGAGATTGGAGTTCAACTCCAGTTTTTCATAATACAGCTGAAGCGCATTTGATAAAGCTACATACTCGCTCCGATTAAAGGTTTCATCGTCTTTTTTCCAAAGTGCCAGAAGCAGTGTTTTTATGCTTTCTTTTTTCTCGGTATCCAGAGTATCTCCTTCTGAAATGTAAAAAGGATTAAAGCGGATCGGGTTCTTCTCATCGTAAGTGAAATAATATCCATTGACCATATCACAAAGCCCCTTATAGCTATGACCTACATCCACAAGTACAATGTGGGTTCCCTGCTCATAATAGCTTCTGACCATATGATTGGTAAAAAATGACTTACCGCTTCCCGAGGGACCGAGTATAAACTTATTACGGTTGGTGCAGATGCCCATTTTGACGGGCTCATCGCTGATATCCACATGAACAGGTTTTCCAGTTAGCCTGTCTCCCAGCCTGATACCAACAGGACTGAGTGAAGACCTGTAGGCCGTTTCCATATTCAAAAAACATACTGCCTGCTCGGTGAAAGTGTCAAACGTATCATTCATCGGAAAATCAGCTGCGTTTCCCGGAATCCCTGCCCAGAAAATCTGCGGAGCGCCGACTGTTTCCTGCTTGGCTGCCGCGTCCATCTGAGCGAGGGCTGAAGATACTTTGTTCTTAATATCCTTCAGTTCCTCTTTGTCTGTACTCCAAGCCAGCACATTAAAATGTGCCTTAACCGGAAGCCGCTGCCGGGACACCGCTTCATTGAGGAAATCATTTGTCGCATCCCTGGCAATCATATTTTCCCTACTGTATGCCGATAAAGACTGAAGCCTTAATCTTTTGCTTTCCAATTTTTGAATCGTTTTTTGGGCGTCTTCAATAAACAGATATTGATTATAAATATGATTACAGGATAAAAGCTGTCCGAGTGTTGATGCAAAGCCAACACTGAATTTGGTTTTATCAGTGGAATACCGGTCAAAGTTGATTCGAGAACCACACAACGCTGGCAGATCAGCCGCATCCCCCAGTGTGAAAAGCTGGCAATGTTTATCGCCAACCGCTAAACCTTCATCAAATTTGATATCCTTAAAAACAAATGAATTTTCGCTCTCGGATAAAAAACAGTACTTTTCTATGAGTCCCAATTTTCTGCTCTCGCTTCGAAGCACATCATTTTTCAATCGGGTAAGCTTGACAAAACCGCTGTCTTCCATAATTCTTTTAAACTGGCCTGTACAGTCAATAAAATCCTGTAACAGCTGTGCTTTCAAAGTTTCCTCCGGTACTATCGAACGCCTAAGTAGATTTGAGAAAAGCGAACTTGAATTCTTCCTTCCCTGTGGCTTCTTAGTCAGCATAATGTAACAGGAATGATCCAAAAACGGTCTTTCATTAAAAAACCGCTCACTGCTCCGGGTTAAAAAACTGCTGTCATCACTCGTAAAATCAGCTATGTGATTCTTTTCTAAAAACCAGTCCTGCTTGTGAAAAACACAGAATTTGGGAAGTACTTTTATAGCTTTTATCCAGGACTGATGAAAAGCTTCATACTCCTGATCAGACAAAGTAAAAATCTCAGGCAGCTCAGCCTTAAACACTACAGTTACATCGCCCTGTTTTGATAAAATACAGTCATGTTCTACTGCCATAATCGGCAGTAAATCTTCCATCCTCTTCTCCATCGCCCCTTCATTTTCATTATTAACGTTCTATAACCATGTCTTTAAAAAAATAGCCCTACTGTAAACTTTTATACATTTTGGAACCTGCTTTTTGGCCAGCGCCTTCATCATGCCGTATTCTCCGTACTGGTTGCTCATTTTATATATTTTAAAAACTAGTAAAGCACCAGCTGTTCCAACGAGTCCAACACACAATAGTGACGGAAGGCCAATAATATACATGACTGCAAAAAGAATCATAAGCGATACAACGCCTCCTCCCAAATACCATATGTACTGAGCCTTTAAGCCTTTAAATTCTATACTCTGATTGATTCCTTTGTTGATCTGGTAAACACTGTTACTCATAAGATCTCATGTTTAAACCCCGAAGAAGGATTTAATTACTGTAGCCACTACAACCAGAAACACACAGCTACCGAACCAGGCTGCCGCAACTTTTCCTGTATCGGGATCGCCCGCATTCCATTTCTGATACACTTTAACTGCACCTATAAGGCCCAGTATAGCCCCGACAGCGTACATAAGTTCTGTACCTGCATCAAAATAACTCCTGACTTTTTGGTTGGCTTCGTTAATTCCGGCTACACCATCCTGCGCGTAAATTCTTGTTTCGTATACTAACATCAAGACAAGAATGCAATACGACATTACTTTTTCCTCATCTAATTCCTTTAATTTCCACCAGCATTTTCTCATCACACATCATTTTTAAAGTTTATATCAATTTTAAAAAGCAGAGGAATATCGCCGTTGCAACTCTATTTCCTGTCACATAAAGCCATACTGCACCAGAGAGAACAGGGATTATTCCTCCACTAAATTTTTAATTCTCTTCTTCCCACAAACTGTCCATCTCCACATTGGTCAGCAGCAATTCGGGATATTTGGCACTCTCCAAAACAGCAAGCGAATTGATTTTCTCACGCAGTGCCGACTGCTTTACAAACGGATATTCCAGGAGGATAAAACGGATGTAATTTTTAAATACCGCTTTGGATAATCCTCCGGCATCACTTTCAGTAAATACCATTAAAATCTTATTGTACAATTCCTCCGCATCTTCAAGTGTACTAAAAGATTCCTTGAATTCGGAGAACGGTCCTGAGGAAAGCTCCTCTTTCCTATAAGAAGATTTAGTCTTGTTTTTAAAAAGATCCTCAACATTTTTCCGGTAGTATCTAAGAATAAGATAACTGTACCATGCCAAAACGAAAAGAGCCACTGTAGTCAGGTAACCGTTCCATGAAATATTTGAAAGCATAACTTTTTCTTTAAAGATTAGACATCACCACCTAAAATCATAAATGCATAATGATTTTATTACACCACAAAGAAACAGCAGATACAGCCCTGCTACAAGTACAACTTTCCCTGTACCCTTTTGTACCCTATTAAGTTAAAGGGTTTAAAAAACTTTTTTAACTGTCAGAAGAACGTGAAAAAGCAAGATAAAAAAAGCCCCTGAAAGCAAAAGTGCTTTCAGGGGCCTGATTGGTTTATGAGCTTATTTTATTTTGATCGCACTGCTTTAATAAGTTTTGCATTCCTTCTATCCGCTCTGGAATTCTGAAGCGATATTACAGCCCAGATTGCTGCCGGAATCCAACCGATCAGCGTAATCTGCAGTATAAGACACAGCAGTGCTGTCAAAAGTTTTCCACGCAGAAAAAAGGACAGCGATGGAAGAAATATAGCGATTAAAGTCATCATAGTTTTTAGTTTAAGTTAACAGTTAAAAGTGCATAATTTAAAATCATCCGTGAATTATTAGTCTGCAATTGCCTCGTTTTGTTTCAATGCATGCAGTAATAATTCAAAAATTAATACGACCTGATTTTTTTAATCATTTTCTCGAGGGTCATAATGGCTATGTTTTTATCATTCTCTTCAGCATTATAGGACTTGCTTCTGACTGAATGATAAGACAAATCTCTTTTAAACGCCGTGGACAGATGAGGCACGATCTTTTGAAAAACAAGGCTCATGGATCGGGATTTCACCACCCGCGCTTCATCGGCTGCCCGCAGAATAATGCCGATCTGATCCGCAGAAAGATCACATTCCAGCTTATTATCCTTTTTATCCTGAGGCGCTGGCTCTTTAAGCGAAATAGCCAAAAGTTCCAACTGCCTTTCCAGATACTGTGTCTCATGGACAAACCAGTTTCCTAGTACTGTTTTAAGATGCTGCGTTCCTGCTTTAAAAAAAAGCTTCTCATTAGAATAAATCTGACTGAACTCCTTGCTGTAATACGAAAGCAGGCTCAGTTTCTCCGACAATTCCTGCTCTGTCTCAAGTTTTGAAACCATACGCTGGGTCAGCAGGTCTATATAAGCAGTACTGTTGAAATTCAGTCCTATGAGCACATGATCGAGCATAGAGAATAGTCCATGCGCTTCTACAATACTTGCCTGTTCCAATTCATTTAAAAGTGTTCGTTCATACAGGAGCTGGCGGAAAGTTATCCTGTTCCTGTCCTGCATGGAAAGGGATAATTCGAGCTCCTTAATCACCACATTTAAAACCTGCTGCACTTCCATATTTTCCGCTTTCCTCTTCTTAAGGCTTTTTAATTTCAGCTGCAGTTCCTTTCTGGACACCAGCAGATAGGTTATCGGCACCCTCTCATCTAAACTCAGATAATTGGAAAACCGTTTCTCTAAAAAGGACAGCAGATCGTCTAAGCATTTAACTACGGCCGCAGCAGTGGCGGCTAACAGAGGCTTCTGAAATGCACTGCATTTATGACTGTCCACTATCGTATCCAAAAGAAAGATCAGCGTGGAATGATACTTTCGCACCAGAAGACGGATCTGTCTTTTTCGTCTGAGATCGAAAATTTCATTTTTAATCCTGACCTGGATTCGGCTGGACTCTTTTACAGCATGTTCTGAAATAACAGCCAGTTCATCTTCTGACAATCGGCTTACATCTGTTTTATCGGGATTAAAATGCACCAGTATCAGCGTATCAAGCCATTCTAAAGGATAGTTATTGTTCATCATTTTCATGTTTAATTGCAGTTAACAGTTAAGACTAACGACTCTTAAATTTATCGGCAGCATTCGAACGAAATTCTGACGGTGTGCATGACATCCATTTTTTAAAAAAGATGCCGAATGAGGTGGAAGAACTAAACTCCAGCTCCTCAGCAATTTCAGCAATGCTGTAATTAGAATCTTCCAGCATTTGTAACGCTTCAGCAAGTACTGCTTCGGTTATCATCTTTTTGGCAGTCTTTCCCACAGCCTCCTTCACCGCCCTGTTCAGATATTCGGGAGCCACATAAAGTGCCCCGGCATAAAATTTGACGTTGTGATGTTTTCGGCAATGAATGGATAAAACAGTTAAGAACCTAGCTGTTAAAGCCTCAGCTTTTGACACATGAAGACCCGATGAAGTAACATATCTGGAATAAATGTACTTGAGTTCAAAAAACAGCAGATCAGAACTTAATCGCTGCAGTTCCAGTTCAAAATCACCTGCCGGCCGGTTCTGCCCTTCAGCATAAATCAGCCTGCAGATTAAGTACAGTACCAGATAATCAATGGAATCAAGACATACTTTTACAGGCTGATTTCCATAGAGGTAAAACAAGGTACTCTCTTTATTGTATTTAAGTCCGTGCAATTTTTTAGCGGAAGAAAATACAATTAAAAAAAACTGGAGTTTATCTCCTGCCTCGATCTGCGTGCAGAGCAATTTTTCGGGCAGGATTATCAAATCATAAGGCTCCAGATCAAGAACGATTTCTCCAGTCCGTATTTTAAATCTCCCGGACTTCATCAGCAGTGCTGCAGGATAATGAAGATTAAATTTTTCATCTGCAGGAGTCTCAGCAACATACTTTTTGACCCTGTAAACTGTAGCTCCTAAAAAAGGAAACTTATTCACCTCGTTGTTAATCAAATCTTTCAGCATAGATTCGTCTAATTAAAATACAGCTCAAAAGAAACTGCTTCTGTTAGTCATTAAACCTGTTATTTACGACTATATAGAACAGTCCATAAAGATTAAGAAGTACTGTAATATACAGCAGATAGAAGGTAAATCTGGTATGCACGATTACCATAGCGTCATAGGTTCCATCAAAGATAAAAAGCGCTGTAATGAAGCCGAGACTTAACAGATTAAAAAATACCAGCAGCACATATAAAACAGTCGGCAGTTTCATTTAAGCTATCGTTGTTTTAATTTAAATAACTTCGGATAGTAAAGCGATTATCGAAATAATCGGCATTTCATTGGCTTCAAAAAAAGATCTAACGGATTTACCTCCCACGTTTGTCTCCCAGTCCCTGTCTTTGCGTTCCTCAGCGGAATAGAGTGAATATCTTGAAATAGAAGCTACTGTGAGGATAGTTTCGATTTCTTCAGCTGAAAAAACAGTATCATTCAGTACTTCTTGCTCATAATACGTAATGTAATCATACGTTACGCTGAATTCTTCCTGTCTCTTAACAATAAGATGCTGCAGAAAGGTGATCAAATTGTCCTTTGCATAAACCTGCAGCGCACTATTCTGAACAATCAGTATCATGCTGTCATCAGGATCCTCCATTATGGATTCTACCATTTCGTCGGTAAAAGATATTAACCTAGCGTTCTGATTTCCACTTTTAAATCCTTTTGCAGAAAGATGCCTGATCTGACTGGAAAGCGATGAGACGGAATTTGGTGTCTGATGATCTTGATAATAAAATTGCAGCGCATCATAAATTGCCTTCCCTCTGGCATCAAAGGGATTAGAGGTATTAGCTGGATACTGTTCTGGCATAATATCTCTCGGAGCAGACAAATTTGCAACAGTGCTAATATCTTCCTCAGCAGAACAGGAAACAAAAAAAACAGAAGTGATAATGCATAATAAAATGGTTTTCATGATTTGAATGGTTTGAAGGTGAGTGGGAATATCTTCCCAGTTCCTTTCATCCGGATAAGCAGAACTTTTATCCGGCACCCTGCCGGACATTTTGCTTTTGAATTCAAGACAAAACTATTCAGCATAAAAATCTCCCGCAACCTTATATCTGTGGATTTCCGTCAATTACACTATGGATTTTCGAGAAATCCATAGTACTTTTTTCATCAACAATCCTTTATTATTCAACCGTTTATGTTATTTTTATATTAATTTAAAGTAAAACAATTCATACAGCTTTAAATTAGAATTTCAGCGTTATCAGAGTTTAAACTTCCATTAATGCCATCCCAATGAATAGAAAGAACCTACTTTTAGTATTGCTGCTGTCTTTTTATTTGGTATCTGCCCAGAAAAACAATTTTAAGATACCGGATTCACTAAAGAAAAAGAATTACGAATACCTGGATGATAAAATTTATGATTTAAGAAAGGACAGTGCCCGGGCTTCAGTATATGCATATGCCCTGCTTTACAAAGCCAAATCAGAACAGAACTGGAAGGAAATTATAAACGGCTACCAAAACCTGCTGCACATGTCTCCTCTGAAACTTCGCATTGTTTATGCTGACAGCATGATTTATGCGGCAAAAAAATCAAATAATAATGAACTGATCGGCAGTTCCTATCTTAGTAAAGGAATTGTGTACTACAGTCAGAGGATCCAGGATGAGGCAATGGATAATTATCTTACCGCAAACAGCTATATCTCAAAAACCAGCAACCAGTACTTAATTCATAAGGTAAAATACAGCATTGCCCAGACTAAATTTTATATCGGATTTTACGATGAGGCTGTCTCACTTCTGCAGGAGTGCATCACATATTACAAAAATGAGCACCCAAGGCCTTATCTGAATTCGCTGCACTCCCTTGGACTGTGTTATAACAAACTTGGAAATTTCGGCCGCTGTTCTGAAATAAACGCTCTTGGGATCTCGGAAAGCAAAAGGCTGAAAATTGAAGAAATGACTCCTTACTTTACTCACTCGGAAGGCATCAATGAATATTTTAAGAAGAATTACGGAGCATCGATCAAAAATATTGAATCTTCAATTGAAGCCATTAAAGAAAATAATGACGCTGCCAATGAGGAAGTCGGATACTTTTACATAGGCAAAAGTTACTGGTCCCTGCATCAGAAAGAAAAAGCGTTAACTTATTTCGAGCTGGTGGATAAAATTTTCAATGACAAAAAAATATTGCGACCGGATTTAAGACAGGCTTTTGAGTTAATGATCAATTATTATAAAACCAAAAAAGATCTTAATAAACAGCTTTACTACGTCGACCAGCTTCTTAAGGCGGACACCCTGCTGACAGAAACCAATAAATACATAGTCGGAAAAATCCATAAACAGTATGATACCAAAGAACTCCTTCTGGAAAAGGAAAGGATTATAATGGACAATGAGAAAATGGCAGCAGAACTGCACTGGGAGAGATATTACGACTGGATATTTGCAGGTATTATTTTACTGCTGTTTATTGTACTTTTTGCAGTTACTTATAATTATCAAAAAATCAGAAAAAAATATAAAAAGAATTATCAGCTGCATATCGAAGCACAGCAGACCGATAAAGATAAGCCAAAAGCAGCAGCAGAAAAAGTTCCTATTAAAAATATAAATTCCGAAACTGTTGCTTTACTTTTAAAACATTTTGAAAATTTCGAAAAGGATAAAAAGTTCCTTGAAAAAGACTGGAATCTCAGCAGCCTTTCTTCAGCTTTTAATACCAATCCGAAGTATGTCTCAAATATCCTGGAGCATTTCAGGACTAAAGGTATTAATGAATATATAAACGGACTTCGTATCGATTACATTATCAACCTGCTTCAGACAGAATCCAAATTCAAGCATTACACTTATGAAGCACTGGCAAAAGAAGCAGGTTTCAGCACTACGGAACGTTTTAAAAAAGCATTTTTAGCCAAAATGGGATTCTCTCCGTCATTCTTTATCAATAAGCTAAAAAAAGAAAAAACTTAATTGCTTTACAGAAAATAATAATAGGATATGATTTTTAACTTTTTACTTTTGCCCTGTAATTTTAAAAAACAGTAAACCATGAAAGATTTAATAGCAAAAATCAACGCAGAAATCGAAGCATTTAAAACAGAATCAGACTCTCTAGTTGAAAAAGGAGTTAAAGCTGCTGGAGCAAGAGCTCGCAAATCAACTTTGGAAATTGAGAAGCTTTTGAAAGAGTTTAGAAAAGTTTCTATTGAGGAATCTAAAAAATAATTCACACTTACTTTACTTATTAAGCCTTTCAGATTTTTCTGGAGGGCTTTTTAATTTAAACTATTCTTAAACCTTTTTTACTTTTAAATGCTATTTCAATGGGCTATTGTTTTTGTCAATGATTGGACCTGGTACCATTTTATATACGCCATTCTGTTCCCACACAATTATATCTTGAATAAAAATATATCCTTCTTCTGTAGAATAATCAATATCTAACTTTAAATTCTTTATAGGCTGTAAATTATAATTGAAATCAATATAAAAAGTCTGTGCGCCTTCATTAGTTAAGATTCCAGATCTAGCAATATCTAAATTTTTAATTTCAGAGGAATTACCTAAATTATAACCTGTTAAGGATGAATTTGAGTTTGTATTTTTGAAAATAAATTTTAAGGATTTTCTTTCGGGAATATTCTCTATGAATATTAATATATTAGGCTTTTTGGAAGATTTGTATCTTTTTTCAGATTCAATCTGCATATTAGTCAATTGATTGGCAATGACTGTCAAATTTTGAATTTCAGCCTGTCTTTCCTTATCTTTTGCTACAAGCTTATATAGTGTGTAAATGGTAAGCGGTACTCCGATTACTGCTGCAAATGCCTGCATTATATCTGTCCATGATGGAGTTTCACCCATAAATAGCGGTTAAATGAAATTGAAATTTGATAAAAAAGTTCTACCGATTATATAATCCAGCTTGGTTCTAAATTTATTAAGCGTAGTCTAAATCAAAAAGCATCTCTTTCTCATATTCAATTTCTGGATTGCAGACCATTTCAATTTCTGAACCGTAAAGAAGGAAACCATGAATGCTGAGTGATGCAACACAATCATTTGAATTATTATGATGAACAAATTCAGATCTTAATTGCATTAGGAGTCTTCCTAATGCATTTTTTCCTCTTAAAGTATTAGGTCCTTCAGGTACTACTGCCCAATCTTTATCTTTATTTGATAATTCAACGATTGGAGCATTGCCAGTTTTTTTCAAGAGATTAGAAAACTTCTCATAATTTTGAGAAAGTTTTACCTTTAATACCCAGTACATGATATCATATTTTACTTCTTCCCAATCCTGTCTGGTATGTCCATGATATTTACGGCTTACCATTTTTGCAGTCATAGGACTATTTTGGTTTATGATTTCTTCCTGAATCTGAGGGAATAGAGGAAATCGGCATGCTTGATATAAGGCTTCAGCTGTAGGTATAATTACATCATTAACCCTTAGAGAATATCCGGGAGCCATATTTGACAATCCTCCAAATTCTTCTTTAGTACTTTTAAAAGCTATAACATCAGAGCTGTTATATGTTCTTTCAGATATCTTCATACTGCAAATTAATAAAAAAATTAATTAGTTCCCCTATTTCTTAAACAAAATAATGGAATCCATTCGTGACCAGGTACATCCCACCAAAATATAACGGGACATGTATTGGATATATTTCTCCATGTAAAAAATAAAGTACCTGTTCCCAAGGTTCGATGAGATCTTACAGTATCACCAAGAGGTCTTTTTCGTGGATCGGGATCAGTTTTTTTGATTTTCTTAATCAACTCTAATCCTTTATTTAATACAATATTTTCAAAGCGTACTCTACTCTCAGGACTTGAAAAAAAGTTTTCCTTAATAGGTAAATTTGCTGGTCTAAAAGGAGCTATGCTTGAATTATCTCCTTCAAGTGAAGCTAGATATTCTAAGACTTCTTTAGGTTGTTTTTCTAAAGGATAAATACAATTTAAAGCCTGTTTTTCTGCAATCCATTTGGGTTTGAGTTGATTTTCTATTTTATAATCAAATCCAACTAACAGAAAATTTTTAATTCTATCATCAAACGCCTTCATTAATCGCCATTCAATATTATCAAAACCTAATTTATGGTAGCAAAATAAACTTAAAGCTATTGTCTTTTCTTTACTTAAAACATCTTGAAGATTACTAGATTCTGAAAGCCAATTTGACAGATCTTTGTAAACAGTTCCTCCTGTAGCCAAAACATCATCAAAGTAGATAAAATGCTTTTTAGGTTGATCAATTAACAAATCATAATTAATCCCATATCGTTCATCTAAAATTCCTCTAAGAATTGAAAGGATTTCCTTTTGACTCTTCTCTGGTTTTTGAGTATCAATAAAATGGGTATTATTAATAAACTCCTGCATTGAACTATATTTATAAAATGCCTGCAATTCGACAAGACGTTTTTCTAATAATTCTATTGCTCTGCTTTTTGAAATATAGACTTGCGGTAAAAAATATAATAATTCAGTAAGAACAAATTCTGCATCATCTTCAAATTGATTTGCCCATTCAATTATATGCTCAATTGACATTCTATGATCTGTTTCAGGACTATCGCAATGATAGTCTTGTAGAATTTCAAATATCTTTCCTGCTATTTTCTGCATTTATTTTAAATTTTCAATAAAGGATAAAAGTATGATAATGCTTAATAAGATACAAGGAACAATCTTTAAACATTTAGATGCTCTTTAGATAACTGTGAAAGATTATTAATATAGTCATATATTCCTTACTAACATTAACAGGATTCTTGTAAATTACCAAGCCTGAAAAGCTTGAGGAGGCTTATTTTATAACCAATTCAATTTTAAATAGAGTTTTGATATAGTATATTGGGATAATTTGGTCATGATAATTTGGATTATAAGATCTTAATGAGACCATATTATTAACTGAATCTAAAAAAAAAATAGTTTTACACAAACAAAAATCATTTCCTTTCGATGTTGTTCCCATAATTAAAAGAGGTTCACCCGTAGGTATTTCAAACCATGGATAAAAACCGGATTCAAAATCTATTTGTAATTGATAAGCTAAAACTTTAGACCCGTTCGGTATTGTCTTGTTTTGATCGTCACAAGTCATACTATCTCCAACAACAGGAAATGCACCATAAAATATATTTTTCTGCTCCCATTCCAATATTTTATGCTTTAGATTTTCATCTACAATTATCGGAACTCTTGAAGTTGATTTTGGAAATTCCATGATATCTTAATAATCTAATTAAACAATTACCTATCTTCCGTATTTCATGGACCTTTGTATCTACAACTGTTTTTTTGAAAGTTCCGATAGTAGATCTTTGTTCTTCGTCAATTTGATTAAATCTACTTTTATAGCTTTTGTTCTTTGAACAAATAACAAACATTCATAAGTAAACTTCGGAGGGCTAAGAATTTATTTAAACCGCAAACGCTCTTTTCCTAATACAATTTAACTAGTCACTAATTCAAAACGAGCGCCAGTTGGGTAGAACTTTTAAAAGAGTTTTAAAAAGTTTCTATTTATAAATCTAAAAAAAAAATCAGTATTATTATAAAGGGCTGTTTTAAAGACAGCCCTTTCTGTATATTTTCGATGTTGAAGGGAACTTCTTTTAATCGTTTTTCTTATTATTTAGGCTAATTCTGCACTAATTGTATTGAAACTAATCTTCACTTTCTTCGGTCTCATCGAGATTGTACCAGCATCTGCCAACATCCGCAATAGGATTTACTAAAATTGAAAAATTTACTCCAGTAGCCTTACCAGCTCCTTTAGCTGATCCCAAAATGTCATGTTTTGTGATAGAATCATCACTTGATATATAATTGTATTCTGCTGAAGGTAAATCATGGGTTTTCCCTGTAGTTGATAGGATTGTTTTAGTAAAACCTAAATCTTCCATTTCAGCATGTAAAACTTTATAGCTTTCAGAATCTAATTTATACTGCTTACCTTCTTTAGTATGTAGTTGAACTCTAACAGTAAATCTTTTCATAGTTAATCATTTTTAATTAAAATTTTTATAAAAGTAATAAGTGGAAAAATCTATTTATTACGGTTTTCTGTAATTGTAGAATTTAAACGACAAATTAGTTTATTAAGAAGTAAACTAGTCAGGTAGAAATACCTGTTTTTAATTTTAATAAAAAGAAAGATGTTAAAAATAGAAATCTTTGAATGCTATAATTATTGTTTAGTTATATTGTGTTGAATATGATGCCGATGTTCTCTTGCAATATATTAGCTTGATTGTTTTTTATCGGAGATGATATAAAAAATAAGTTAAACCTGCTCATATACATCTGAATATTTATTCAAAAAAATGCTGAATCTTTCATGTATGAAAACCCGTTATTACTGGCAATAGTAATCAAAGGCTGGATTGTTTCTTTGTATCTCAAATAATCAAATCCATTGTCATCCAAATCAGGAAAAATACTAAGATATTCCTCTAGGTATTTATTCTTAACATTATGGATTTTCACTATCTCATAAGCTGTTTTTTGAAGATTATAGAACTTGTCGAAATAAATGTTAACAGGTGGAAGTTTATCTCCTTTTGAAGAATTAAAAGTTTTATCAATAGGGATTAAATTCCAAATTAGATCATGTGAAACAAATGCATGAGGTACAAAATGGTCCAAAGCATATTTTTTTTCGTCAAAAACTAATCGGTTGTTTGTGAAAATACAATCAATCGATCCCAATTCATTAAAAACTAATTTCCAATATTCGTTGATTTGTTTAACTAAAGAATTTCTCGTGATTGATTTGCTTATTTTATTTGGAATATCTGGTACATTGAGATTTCTCTTTTGAAGAAATAGAGATAAATTCCAGAAGCAAAAGTCTTTAAGTATCTTCGCATTCAATTGTAAATAATAAATCCATATTGGATTTATCTCTATAAAATCTTTTTCTAAACGATAAAGACAGCCATGATCAAAATTTTGGGAAAGTGAATAAATTTCATTACGATTTCCTGAAAACCAAGATGAAATAAACCAGTGTGGTACATTTTTATCAAAATGATTTAATATTTTAATAGTTTCAATCTTATTAGTATTTTCTAAAACAGTATTTATGGTGTTTTTATTTTCATTTATAGTAAGATTCTCTATTTGTATAATAACTCTAACTGAATCTTGAATAAGATCTTGTTTGCCAAAAGAAACATGAAAATAATTAACAGTATACCAGGCATTACTTATCATTCTTGAGAATAATCTTCTTTTTTCAATGTTCGTGTTACCTTCTTCAACCAGTTCAAGAATAGCTAAAAACCAGTAAAACTTATAAGTTGCAGAAGTATTAGCAAATACTAAAGATAATTTATTTATTGGAAGATTTTCAAAATAGGGTAAGTTCATAAACCGGGTTAAATTATTACAATTATAAATTCTCAAATATTCAACAAATAGTTAGCATATAATACTCTTATAAAAACTGCTTAAGATCATCAATAACTTTACGTTTTTCTTTTTTGCTGGATGATATTAATCCACTTAGGTGTGAAATAATTTGATTAACTCCTACTTGAAAGATTTCTAATTCATTAGCTTCTGGCGGTGCTTTCATCATCATTGAAATTTCATAAAATTTTAATTCCTTGCACCACGATTTTATTTGTTGATCCTGAAAGGAAGTATATAAATCATGGGCAAACTTATTGCGTATTTTTCTAACAAGATCTAAATCTCATTTAATTAGCTTATCAATTAAACCTAAACAATACGCAAGAGTTATTTTGCTGCTAAAGTTTCCAAGAGGCTGATTGAATTCAAAAAGTTTATTAACTTCTTTATCATCTTCTGGAAAAAATGATCTTAGCACATGTTCCAAAGCCATTTCACTAAATGTTCCACCTATAATTGCAATAGCTCGTTCATCCTTTTTCTCTTCGTTGAATAGCTTATGAAACTCAAATAATGCATTATTGAATTCAAAATTACGTTCAGTTACTTTATCATATTTTAATTCATTTTTGTTTTTCATATAGGTAATTTTATAAGGGTCAATATAAACGTGAAATTTAAACTATTTCTATTTCACGGAACAAGCACTTCCTTAAAATGACTTTAGTAAAATATATCAATAAAGTCTCGATTCTTTTAATTCTTTGAAATCTGAATAGTCAATTTTTCCTTGATAATTACGATCTAAAAAACCTTCAATGTAAGGCTCATTACTATCTTCAATTTTGAAAATTGCTTTACCATTCTCATCTTTCATGTCTATTTTTCTTTCTTTCCCATTAAGTCTTGAATACGCTGTCTGAAAAGATCTTAACCAATCTTCACGATTAGATTCTTTTACTTTCAGCATCCAGGTTAGCATCCACCAGATTCGCTCATCTGCATGATCGACAGGTTCCAAAGCACAACTGCTCCAGAAGCATTTCAATTCATTAGCACGGGATTCTCTACCGAGTTGAACCAGTGAGTCTAAACAACTAACACCAATAATATGATTATCTGACTTAACTGCCGTACATCCTAAATATCCAATTTCTTCGAGACATCGAAATAAAAAATCAGAATTTTTTAATTTTATTGCCTTTTGTCCAATTTGTTTAATAAGAACAGGATAGAGGGATAATCGGTGATTAAAAAACAAATCGTCTTTTGGTAAATTATACAATCCTTTTTGACATAGTTGTCTTAAAGTCGAAATAATAATTATAGCATCATCGTAGTTGTCATGTTCTAATAGAGTTTCTATACTTTTACAAATTATAGTCAAAAATTTTCGCGAAGTACTATCAGTATGCTCATTTGTCAATGCTTTGCGTTTTATATAAATAGATAAAGTACCGATAAGAATATTTTGGAAATCCTTTCGCTCAGCGTTAGCACATACTTGAAAACAAATCTTTTCAAATGAGATGTACAATAATTTTTCAATGCGATTTCTTAAATCATATTTTTCTAAAATCTTATTTTTTTTAATATTATCTACTGCTTCAAAGTACACCTTTAAACATGCAGCAAATTTGTCAATATCGTTGTTTTGGATTGTTATAGAGATTGCATTGTAAATTAGTGAAAATGGATTCTCATCTATATTTATCAGCTTAAAATTAGTTTCTCCGTAATCATGCATTGGAGTTTCGTCAGGTTTAGAAAATTCCAGTTCCGATATTTCCTTTATTTGTTTTTTATCTTCTAAATTGAAATTTTCAATAAACTGATTTAACTTTTTAGTAGAGATTTTCCGCTTTACTAAAATTATAGGATTGGTTTCTTCATTGGCAACGACAACTAATAAAATTATTAAGTAACTAAGAATGGGAATACAGATTAACCCTGCTAATGGAACATATTTTAAATTATAAAAAAGACAAAACAGTGGAATTAGAGATATGAATATTGTTAAATAAGAAAAAATTAATTGTCTTCTTGACATTGATCGATGTAAGGCTTTATAAGGCGAAAATTGATATTGTAAAAGGGAAAAGCTAATTGAAAATGTCGCAATAGTCATAGATATCGAAACAAATCCAATATTATAAATTGTCAAATCTTCAATATTAGCCAAATTTAGTACCAATATAATGACAGTTAAAAATGGAATAAAGCACAATATTTTTATAAATAAGTTTTTCATCAAATTATTTTGGGGCTTTTACTTTGGTAACATTTGAGCGATATAAATTACCAATTTGAGTCTCTCGATCATAATCAAACAATCTCTTTTCAACTTGTCTAGCAGTAATATTTAGTTCGCTCGCAAGGCTTCTAACTACATGAAAATATTTTTCACAATCATTTAATGAAAAATTTTGACCACGTTCATTGTTGTCTACTAATTTCGCGACGTATAATTGCCTCCACACTCTAATATCCAAGACAGGGTATTTATTAGGATTATAAAACATAAGAATTGCTGAAGCTGCTGGAAAACTTACACCTTTTAAAGCAGTCAAAATATGTAATTTTAAAAGATCATTTTCGATACTAAATGCAAGTTTTGTTATCTCTTCTATTTCGCTTTCGGTATTTGCCCTATAATAATTTAAAGGTCGTGGCGATTTCCAATTAAGTATTTTTAAAAATTGTTCTTTTGTTAAAAAATCTTGTTTTTTTAGTGATTCAAATTCCTCAAACAGTTTTAATGTTTTTAAATCTTCAAAATCTGGAATTCTTATCAATAATTGCCTCATGTTTAAAATAATTTCATTTTGAAATATCACCTAAAATCCTTACCATAAATAGGTAACACAACTAATATCATTTCTAAAATAAAAAACTATCTCTATTTTGTATCAGAAAAATAACAACCATGTAAAGTCCTATATTATTTGTTTTCATTCACTTTCGAAATCCTTTTTGAATTTGGTTTTTAAATAGTTATCATGGGAATTCTTATCTATACTTTTATATCCTAAATTCATTTCTTTAATAACATCACTTTCAATTTTGCTTAATAATTTATGCATTTCATTAGGTGTAGGAATGAACTGACCTTCTTTACTTTTAAGTAGTTGCCCCTTTGAATGGGAATATATGTAGATCTTATAATAAATATTGCCAACAGCAATTATTTTTGACTTTAAGTTATTAGAATTATTTAAATAGGCATTTGACAATATTCGAAGTCTCGAAACTTTATTAATCATGTTTTCTTTTCCAATAATAGACACAATAGTATCTCTTCGTTTTGCCAATTCTTCAATTTCGAAAGAACTATGTATGATTTCTTTCTTGGTTAATTCATCCGTTTTATTGTACAGATTATATAATAAATCATAATAACCATAAAAATAATTTAGTATTTCCAGTATTTCTTCAAGTTTACTAAGTCGCAATTGCTTTTTTAAGTTTTCTTTAGTCATTATAACAGTTAGAACCGAAATTACTATTGCGAGTAACGACAATAGTTTGCTGTAGTCTATTTCCATTATTTTTTTTAAAATTTGAATTCTAATTTTCTTTTAATTCTTAATCTTTATCTAAAATTAAACTAATTGCAGTTTATTTTTAGCTAAGATAATAGTTTTCAGAAGTATATCTTATTAGTACAATATAATTAACTTAATACAACCTTTTATTGAGCTTAAAAAAAATAGATAAGTATCAACTTTAGTAATAAAAAATAATAAAAGTAAAAATTAGATTATTTTTTATTTCACATGAAATTAAGTTTTATTTTTTTTTATAATTAAAATTAGCAATCAAAAAGATATGTCCTTTTTCTTAACTTTGCTGTTGAATGGAAAAAAAAACACATATAATAAAACCCTTTGAAAATGAGTCGCCATGTTCTTATGCTGAAAGATTAGGCTTATTTTACTCCTCAATGGTCACAGATGAGCATAAAAAAGATAACGGCCAATTTTTTACACCAATCTCTGTTGCAAACTTTATGTCAAGTTTTGGAAAAACAGATAAGGAAAATATTAAAATATTAGATCCTGGTTGTGGAATAGGTATTTTATCTACGGCTCTTACAGAGTCATTATTGAAAAATTGCAAAAATTTAAAAATTATTGAATTAGTAGCTTTTGAAACTGATACTCAAATTTTACCATACTCTGAACTATGTTTAGAATACTTACGATTATGGTTGAGTAAACAAAATATTGAATTTACATTTTTTCTCTGCAAAAATGATTTCATTCTTCATAATTCCTCAGTACTAAACAGTGAAAGTGAGAGACATTTAGAAGAGTATGACATTGTAATTTCGAATCCACCTTATTTTAAATTAGCAAAAAATGATGAAAGAATAAAAATTGCTCAATCGGTAATTTACGGGCAATCTAATATTTATTCTATTTTTTTAATAATCTCTGCTAAACTTTTAAAGGAAAATGGACAATTGTTACTAATTACTCCTAGAAGTTTTTGCTCAGGAAGCTATTTTAGAGTATTTAGAGAAACTTTTTTTTTACTAGTTGACCTAAAAACTATACATCTATTTAATTCTAGAAAGTCGACTTTTAAGAAAGACAATGTCTTGCAAGAAAATTTAATAATTGAAGCTACAAGGAAAAGAAAAATTGAAAAAAATCAAATAGCACTTTCCTTAACTTTTGAAAGTCAATTGACCATTTCTTCATCTGAAACAATTGATGATATTAATACGAGAAAAATTAGTAAATATGATATTTCTAATTTAATTAATTTCAATTCATATCAAAAGATCCTACATTTACCTGTAAACAAAACAGATCAAAAAATAATCAAAATCTTTAAAAACTGGACAGGCTCATTAAAATTATACGGGCTAGAAATTTCAACAGGTCCTGTGGTTGATTTTAGAACAGTAGAATGGATAAAATTGAAACCATCAAAAAATACAGTTCCATTATTTTGGTTACACAATGTTGATTCTATGAATCTGATTTGGCCGCGTAATAAAGGATATAGAGGAAAAGACAAAGGTCAACATATCATCTTAGATAAAATTTCAATAGCAAGACTAGTAAAAAATAAAAATTGTATTCTTGTTCGAAGGTTTAGTACGAAAGATGATAATAGAAGGTTAATTGCAGCACCATATTTAAAGCAATTTTCTTCAGATAAAGAATTTATTGGAATAGAGAATCATTTAAATTACATTTACGATAAGGAAAAAGATTTAACGTCAGATGTCGCCTTAGGTTTATCTGCACTTTTAAACAGTAAAATATTTGATTTGTATTTCAGAACATTCAATGGAAATATAAACGTTAGCGCAACTGAATTAAGAGATTTTCCACTTCCTGACTTTAATCTTATAAAAATAGTAGGAAATAAAATTGAGAGTTGCATAGAATCAAATAAGGAATATGATATTGACGAACTAGTTTCGGAAGTTTTTAACTTAAAAATAGACCTATCAAAAGTTTATGAATAATAAAATAATAGAGGCTCAAGAAATTCTAAAACAATTTGAATTGCCCCACGCTCAGCAAAATCAAATATCCGCTCTGACATTACTCGCTTTATGTAACATTAAACCAGATGATCAATGGGCTAACGCAGAAAGAAAAAGTATGATCCTTTCTACAGATATAATGGAATTTGTAAGTACAAATTATGATATTGAATATAAATCAGGTAGTCGAGAATCATTTAGAAAAGATGCACTAAACCCATTTGTTAGTTTTTCATTAATCGAAAAAAATCCTGATAATCCTGATTTAGCTCCAACTAGCCCTAACACACATTACGCAATATCATTACTGGCATTAAATACAATAAAAAAATTTAATACAACAGAATGGGAAATCGCGCTCGAAAATTACAATAAATACAAAAATACTGATAAAAAAGAAGTTACGATATTTGCAAAAACTTTAAATATTAGTAGTTATAAATCTATAGTAAATGATAAAATAGAATTAGGCAGATTTAATGTATTTATTGGTGCAAATGGTTGCGGAAAAACTAATATTCTTGAAGCAATTGCTACTATTGGAGCAGAACGAGGAAATGATATGACTTTCGATGGACTTTATAGCAGAGGAGTTAGAATTGCAAGACCAGACTTAATCCTAAGTTCATTTATTGACAATAGCCAAAAAAGCAGTATCGATATAAATTTAAATCTTGAAAGTGATAATCTTACTGAAGAATATAGATGCTCTTTAACACCTACCAATTTAACTGACATTTATAGTAAATGGATAAATCTTGCTGAGGAAGGTTCGTACAATAATATGCTTCTTGAATATTATGCGCAAATTATTAGAGAAAACCCCAATATTTCAGCAAGTGAGATGATTATCAAAGCAAATGAAATGATGGAAAAGAGAGGTTTAAAAAAAGACAAAACCTTTGATGATTTCTTATCAGATTTTGCAATTTTTGATTTAAATACTAAATCTCTTAGGGGAATAACTTCCGCAGATAGTAAAAAGACTCCATTAGGTTTAAACGGTGAAGGTCTCGATATGCTAATAGGGAGTTTTAATACCACCGAACGATCATTATTACAAAAATGTTTAGTATTCTTTGATTGGCTAGAAGATATTGTACCTGACAAGGATGATAAATTAAAACTTATGGGATTAAAACCAGGAAGAAGTACATCAACTTTATATTTTAAGGATAAATACATGTTGAAAAATAATAATACCTTTTCTGCTGAAAATTCCAATGAAGGTGTGCTTCACGTTCTTTTCTATCTTTCTCTTTTTATAAGTAAAAAGACTCCTGATTTTTTTGCAATCGATAATATTGAGACTGCTCTTAATCCAAGATTATGTCAAGTATTAATATCAGAACTCGCAGATTTAGCAAAACTTCGAAAAAAACAAGTTTTAATTACAACTCACAGTCCTGCAATTCTAGATGGTCTAAATTTATTCGACGATGACCAACGTCTCTTCGTTGTTTCTAGAACAAGTGATGGAAAAACAAGGACAAGACGTATAAAATTCAAAGATGAAATCGGCGGAAAAGAATTTAAATTGTCCCAGATGTGGTTAAATGGGACTCTGGGTGCATTACCTAAAAATTTTTAGAATGAGAATAGGAATAATATCTGAAGGCCATGCTGATCGAGCGGTTATTACAAATATTTTAATTGGTATAACGGGAATCGATTCAAGTGATATTGAGCCCCTAAGACCAACCGATAAATTTGACCAAACAGACAAATCATCAAAAAATAAATTAAGTTTTGGAGGATGGAATGCCGTGCAAGAAGAATGCGAAACTAGACAATTAATTGATGAATTTCTGTCAATAGAAGGCCAAGATTTCGTGGTCATTCATTTGGACACAGCTGAAGCAGATCAATATAATATTAAACGTCCAGTTAAATCTGAAAGTTACAGCATAACATTAAGAAATTTAGTTATTGACCAAATAAATTTATGGCTGAAAAGCGATATATCAGAAACAATTCTTTATGCAATAGCTATTGAAGAAATTGATGCATGGATTCTACCAATATATGAAGCAAAAGACTCAAGCACTTCAGCTAAACCAAAAGAAAAATTAGGCATTGTCTTGGCAAAGAAGAAAATCTCTTCGGAATCAAATTATGATAATTTTCTTTCTTTAAGCAAAAATTTATCAAAAGAAAAAGAAATAAAAAAAGGAAATTATCTTAGATACAACGCAAGTCTAAATGCTTTTTTTGAAGAAGTGATAGCTAAAGTAATTCCTAAATTAAATTAAAATTTAAAAATGAAAAGACAACCAACAACACAACAAATAACTTGGTTTTTAGATTTAAGTAGAAATTCTCAACTTGACTTAGACCCCCCTTACCAAAGAAAAAGTGTATGGACTTTAAAAGATAGAAAATTTTTTTTAGATACAATTTTTAGAAATTATCCCGCTCCCCCGGTTTTTATACATAGGACTGTAAATGATAATGGATACACTACCTATCATGTCGTTGATGGCAAACAAAGGCTTGAAACGATATTATCATTTTTTGATAATAAAATAGCTATTGCAGCTGATTTTGGAGATTCAAATTTAAATGCTAAAAAGTTTAAGGAATTATCACAGGATTATAAAAGAAAATTTTGGGATTATACGTTAGTTGTAGACTTTATAGATTCTGTGAACGGTACAAACATTGAAGAGGTTTTTGATAGAGTAAATAGAAATGCTCGAAATTTACAACCACAGGAATTGAGGCATGCTAGATTTAATGGATGGTTCATCAATTATGTTGAAGAGGAATCTGACACAGAATTCTGGTGGCAATTTAAAATTAGCACTAGAGAAAGAGACAAGAGAATGAAAAATGTACAGTTTATTTCAGAATTACTTATGGTTGTTCTAAACGAAAAAATTGTTGGATTTGATCAAAGTGAAATAGATAAAACTTATGCTAAATATGATGATACAGAAGAGCTAATAGAACTTGGTGAATTTAGTTTAGAACTTTTTATAGAAAAAATAAATAAATTAAAAGATTTTATAATTCTTGCAAATAATGAGAATAATTCAATACAAGAATTTGCAGCTGGATCTAATAATAATTTTTATACACTTTGGTCTTATATTCATCTTAATGATATTAATGACCCAATTGCTTTTGCTAGTGCATATAATATTTTTATGGATAAAGTTTCTAAAGTAAAAGAAGCTTTAGAAGCAAATCTGGAGATTGAAGATAATGTAATGACCTATTATACAAATTCAAAGGGAGCTTCAACAGATTTACAGCAAAGAAAAGAAAGACTAAATGCTTTAACAAATAGCATTTAAATATGAAAATTGTAAAATCTGTTCAAAACCTATATGAGGAAAATCTTCCTTATTTTGAGATTATTAGAAAAAAAGTTGATACTATTATTCTTAATAATAAAAATAATCGGTGGCATTATGAAAGTAGAATTAAGCAATTGGAAAGTTTTGCAATGAAATTTGAAACTGGCCGTTTCTCTAAAACAGAAGTTTTTGAAGATTTATTTGCAGCGACAATCGTAGTTAAGAATCTTGAGGAAATAAGGTTAGCAGAAGATTTAATAGTAAATAACTTTGACTTAAAAAATAAAAAACCCTTTTCAACAGATATGACGCATAAAGAATCATTCTCGTTCCCATTTGATGATTTGAGATTATATGTTGCAATTAAGGATTTTCAAACTGGAGAACTAGCTCCTGACATATTTAATTTTACATTTGAAATACAAATAAAATCCTTTCTACAGCACGCTTGGTCCATTGCTACACATGATTTAATATATAAATCTGATAAAATTAACTGGGCAAAGGAAAGGGTAGCATATCAAGTTAAAGCGGCTTTAGAACATGCAGAGCTTACAATTAGTGGCGTTGAAGAACTTAGTAAACTATCTGAAATTGCTAAAGAAAATAAGGAAGTGAAAAAAGTAAACGATATGATTTCACTTATTTTAAATCATTGGAAAGATGAAGATTTACCAAAAGACAAAAGACGATTAGCACAAAATATAATTACTTTTATCGATACAGTTCAGTTAACTATTGAAGAACTTGATGCAATATTAACTGCTGAAACTTCTATTGGTAAAGGTATTTTAACTCGTGATTTATCACCATATCTAATCACAGTACAATCAGTTTTGAATTCTAATCCAGATAAAGTTAAAAAATATATACAAAGTACTAAAAGTTGGAATAAGCATAAAATTCTTTTTACTACTGAAATGCAATTACCAAACTTCGGGAACTATAATAATGAAAAAGTTATTTTTATTTAAAAAACCATTAAAGAAAAAAAGATGCTTACGCATCTTTTTTTTATTCTTTTCCTAAATCAAATTCAAAATCAAATAGAATTTTTGGTTCTATATTTAAACCTTTTGCTAGAGCTATTATTGTTCCCAAAGATGCCCCATGCTCTCCATTCAAAACTCTATATACCCCTTTCGGTTCAATTTTTCCAATAGAAGCAACTGTCATAACATCTACGTTTTGATTTTCCATTAGCATCTGTAAATTTCGTCCAAAAGCTATATAATATTTTTTTCTAATCTCTTTCACAATGTGAAATTGGGATTATCATTAGAAAAAAAATTGTCAAATTTGACAATTTTGTGATTTTTTTCATATATTTGATGCAATCAATTAATATTTAAAGAGGACTTTAAATATGATTTACTAATTTTGCGATTCTTCAATTAAAAATATTTGAAGCATTCGCTTTGAATCTCGAACAGAAAACTGGCGTTTTTAAACCACGAGAGGATAAGTAAGATGCTCACGTCATTGGCGTGGGCTCACTTATTGTGGTTGGTGCCGCCAGTACCTCTGTTCGATAAGCTGAGTTCCATGCCTTTTTTATGCTCAAAACCTTCTTAGATTCTTAGCGAACTTCACTTTTACTTAAAGTTTCGCGTGCAAAAATTCAAACTCTAAAATATGTTGCTTGTGAACTAAAACTATTATTTATGATATTAAGCCGTTTACTTAATACATAAAAAATGGCCCTCTATTTCGTCGCCAAACTAGCATAGAGGACCGTAGCTAATCAAATCATATTTAACTAACCAATCCCAATATTATGAATTATTTTTCATTTTACAAGGATGGAAGAGCTCTTTGTTGCCTAATTTTTCTGGGCATGTTCTTCGCTTTTTCATCATCTATTGCCAGCACAAAACGGCATTTCAGAATTATACCTCAGCAGTCTCAGGTTCAAGGAACTGTAACTGATGGGTCCAGTCCCTTACCGGGTGTGACTATTTCCATTAAGAATAAATTAAATTCTACAGCGATATCTGACTACAGTGGGCAGTACGCAATTGCCGCATCGCCCTCGGATACTTTGATTGTATCTTTCATAGGCTTCAAAACGGCTTATATTCCTGTTAAGGGACGCAAAATTGTAGACGTTCAGCTTACTTATGATACAACTACGCTACAAGAAGTACGGGTGAATGCGGGATATTATTCTGTAAAGGAAAGCGAACGCACAGGAAATATAGCTCGCATAACATCTAAGGATATCGAAATCCAGCCCGTTACAAATGTACTGGCTACCATGCAGGGACGTATGGCCGGAGTCAGCATCACACAGACAACAGGAGTTCCGGGCGGAGGATTTGATATTAAGATCAGGGGACAGAACAGTCTGCGCAGCGATGCAAATTCTCCTTTATACATTGTCGATGGTGTGCCTTATGCTTCAGAATCCATAGGTTATAATCAGACAAATACAATATTTCCATCGGTAACCAGTCCGCTGAACAGTCTTAATCCTGACACTATCGAAAGCATTGAAGTGCTCAAAGATGCCGATGCCACCTCTATATACGGTTCAAGAGGGGCCAACGGGGTTGTGCTTATTACAACGAAAAAAGGAAAGTCAGGAAAAACTGTATTCAATTTTTCAGCTTCAACAGGTGCTGGTAAGGTGACAAGATTTTTAGATCTTATGAATACTTCACAATATCTGGATATGCGCAGAAAGGCTTTTATCAATGATGGGGTTTCCAATTACAATGACTGGGATTATGATATAAACGGCACCTGGGACCAGAACAGGTATACTAACTGGCAAAAACAACTCATTGGAAAAACTTCTCTTATAAATAACCTGCAGGGCACTGTATCCGGCGGATCGGAAAACACAGTATTTCTCTTCAGCGGAAGCTATAATACGCAAAGCACAGTCTTTCCTGGAGATTTTATCTATAAAAAAGGAGGAGCACAATTCAATTTAAACCATCATTCCACAGATAATAAATTCAAGCTCAATTTAGCAGTCGGATACAATGTGCAGGATAATGATCAGCCAACCTCTGATTTTACATATGACGCGCGTGCATTGCCACCTAATGCTCCGGCATTATATGACAAAGACGGAAATCTGAACTGGGAAAACGGGACTTGGGAAAATCCTTTGCGTTATCTCAACGCCCGGTTCGGCTCCAAAACAAACGACCTGATTGCCAATACTGTTTTATCCTATGAGCTCGCTCGAGGACTTGTGATTAAGACAAATATGGGCGTCACAGATTTAAGTACTATTGAGACTCGTACCAATCCTTCCACGCTATTTAATCCTGCCTACAACATAACAAGTAACAGAAGCTCTATTTATATAAACAATACAGACAGATCCTCATGGATAATCGAACCTCAGCTTAGTTATGAAAAAGAACTGGGTCCAGGCAAACTCAATGTACTGCTGGGTTCCACTTTTCAGAGCCAGACCACAACAAGACTTTATCAAAATGGAAGCGGTTTCAGTTCCAACAGCCTTATATACGATTTGTCTGCAGCCAGTACTGTAAGGGTTTTGCGCAATGACCAGACTAATTATAAATATCAGGCATTTTTTGGAAGGGTGAATTATAACCTATTGGAAAAATATCTGATAAATATAACGGCAAGACGAGATGGCTCGAGCAGATTTGGACCCGGAAATCAATTTGCAAACTTTGGCGCGGTGGGTTCCGCTTGGCTTTTCTCGCGTGAAAACTTCCTTCAAAACAGCTCTTGGCTGAGTTTTGGAAAAATCCGCGCGAGCTACGGGACAACTGGAAACGACCAGATTGGGGACTATCAGTTCTTGAATACCTACAGTATAACAGGCGTGAATTATAATGGCAACATCGGACTGGAACCTTCAAGATTGTATAATGCAGATTTTGGATGGGAAACCAACAAAAAACTGGAAGCCGCCCTTGAATTAGGCTTTTTGAAAGACCGAATTTTTACCACGTTTGCCTGGTATCAGAATCGTTCTTCCAACCAATTGGTCGGCATCCCGCTACCGGGAACAACCGGATTTACAACCTTGCAGTCCAATTTGGATGCAACCGTTCAGAATCGCGGAATGGAACTCACGATTCGAACAGCAAATATTGAAACGGCACATTTCAAGTGGTCTACGAATTTCAACATCTCATTTGCTCAAAACAAGCTTATTGATTTTCCCGGTCTTGAAAATTCAACCTACAGCCAAACCTACCGCATAGGAGAGCCTTTAAATATCAGACTGCTGTATAATAATCTTGGTGTAAATCCTCAAACTGGGGTTTATCAGTACGAGGATACAAACAAAGATGGGAGAATTTCGTATCCCGAAGACCAGCAAACTGTCGCTGACCTCAATCCTGAATATTATGGCGGGCTGCAGAATAATTTGCAATATAAAAGATGGGCCATGGATTTCCTTTTTCAATTTGTAAAGCAGAAAAACAGTTCCTACCCGATGGGTTTTGCCGGGCAGATGTCTAACCAGCAAGTACGTAAACTCAATAGTTGGCAGCAACCTGGAGATAATAGTCCTTATCCAATGTCTACGCAATCCTACAGTAGTGACGCTGCGAATTCCTATTATTTATTCTCGGACAGCAATGCTTCTATAGTTGATGCATCGTTTGTACGTTTAAAAAATATTTCGCTCACTTATAATGTACCGATAACCTTTAAAGAAGCACAGTTTAAAATTATGCTTCAGGGGCAAAATCTTTGGACCATAACCCGCTATGATGACGGTGACCCCGAATTTATCAAGTACGGCTACCTGCCTCCTCTTAAAGTGATTACTGCCGGAATTCAATTAATTTTTTAAATAAAGAAAAATGAAAACACTATCTTCAAGTTCCACACTCTTTTTATGGCTTGCCCCCCTGCTATTGCTGATCAATTCCTGTGATTCGTTTGTTGATGTCGAATTACCAAGCTCACAGCTCAACAGTAGTACCGTTTTTAAGGATTACTCAACTGCAAATGCAGCCCTTACCGATATTTACTCAAAAATCAGGGACAGGGGGCTCTTAACTGGTAATGGCTCTGGATTATCGAGTCAGCTGGGTAATTATACAGACGAACTGATGCCCTATGGAATGCCATCCAACACGAGTTTCAATTTTTATTATAATACGCTTTTGCCGACTACTCCGGATATTGCAGATTACTGGAATGCCACCTATAACCAGATTTACGCTGCGAATGCCATAATCGAAGGGGTATCCGCCAGCAGTGGCTTGACACTAGCGCAAAAGAATCAGCTTTCCGGTGAGGCGTTATTCATACGTGCACTGTCTCACCTGTATTTGGCAAACCTTTATGGCGATATACCGTACGTAACCCAGACCGATTATAAATCCAACACTAAAATTGCAAGGATGCCAATAGAAAAGGTTTATGAACAGATTATGAAAGATCTTCTGGAGTCTGAGCAGAACCTTGGTACAGGTGACGGCAATCTGCAGCGAATCCGTCCCAACCGGTATGTAGTAAAAGCACTCCTTGCAAGGGTTTATCTCTATTCCGGAGCATATCCCCAAGCCGCCAATGAGGCCTCAGCGGTACTGAACCAAACCGATGTATATCATTTGGAGGACTTAAGTAATGTCTTTTTAATTGATTCTTCGGAATCCATCTGGCAGCTGCAATCCCAAAATGAAGGACAGAATACAGAGGAAGGGCTGCATTTTATATTCTCATCAGGGCCTCCGCCAGCAGTTGCGCTGAGTAGTAACTTGGTTCAATCCTTTACTGCGGACGATTTAAGGCTGTCCAATTGGACTAAATCCGTAACCGATGGAACTTCGGTTTGGTACCATGCTTTTAAATACAAACAGCAGGATTATACTCCTGTTTCTGTAGAATACTCAATAATTTTTCGCTTGGCGGAACAATTCCTGATTCGGGCAGAAGCAAGAGCCCACCAGGGTGACCTGATAGGAGCAAAAGAAGATTTGAACAAAATTCGAAATCGCGCAGGACTTAAAAATACTACAGCGGCCAGCAAGGAAGAAATTCTTCAGGCAATCTTGCTTGAAAGAAAATTAGAGTTGTTTACCGAGCATGGTCACCGATTTTTTGACTTGAAAAGATTTGGTAAACTAGACAGTGAGCTCTCTCCTGTTAAAACAGGATGGAAAACCACTGCTAAATTATTTCCCCTGCCTCAGAGCGAGCTAAGCGCAAACCCAAATCTGCAGCCACAAAACCCTGGATATTAAAAATAAGATGGAAGCAACAAAAAATAATAATGACAACGTTTTTTCCAAACTGATCTGGCGCACCACTTTAATAATAGTTTTTAGTTTTGTTTTGCAATTAGTAGCCTGCCCCTTATGGGGGCAGGAGTTGCAAAAAAAACAACTGAACGCTTCAGACTATCATCTTTGGAATGTTTTGCATACGGATAATGTTTCTCCAAACCAAGAGTGGGTAAGCTATAGGCTCTTTTATGCAGATAATAGCGACAGTCTCTTTGTAAGGAACATACATTCAAATGCAGCATACGCCTTTGCAACAATGGAAAACTCACTTTTCACGAAAGACAATTTCTTTCTCGCCCGGTACGCAAATAATCTTTACCTCCTAAATCTGGAGACTTCTCAAAAAGAGCATATTGAAAGTGTTGTTCAGTATGGTTATTCAGAAAACACAGGATTACTGCTACTGGTACTGAAAACAAAACAGCAAAAAGATTTAATGGTGATACGCACCACAGCGGGCAAAACAGTTAGAGAAATTCCAGATGTGAGCCGCTTCTCTTTGAGTCCTGACGGACACAACATAGCGTATACCTCACAGGAAAATGATAATAATACGATGCGGATTCTAGACCTTAAACAGATCAAAAACGAAAAAGCGATTATCCTTAATGCCAGAAATCCATTTAAAGGTTTTTCATGGCAAAAACAGGGTCATTCTCTTGCCTTCTTTTCCAGCAACGAGCAAAAAGAGGTTAAATCCGTATTTCATTATATATTAAGACAAGATAAATTGTATGCACTGAATGCAGACTCAAAATCAGTTTTCCCACTCGACAGCTTAAGCATCTGCCCATCACCGGAGTTGCGGGTTTCAGATGATATGCAGCGCGTCTTTTTTAATATCGTTAGCACGAAAATACCAATAAATGATAAATTGGAATCAGAGGTGGAAATCTGGAATGGCAATGACAAATGGCTTTATCTCGATGAGTTAAACCATGGCAGATTTGAAACGGCCGAGAAAAGTGCAATATGGATTCCGGAAAAAAACTTTTTCAGGCAGCTGTCAACAAATGAGCTGCCCAAAATTTCGCTTACCGGTAATCAGGATTTTGCCCTATTGTCAAACCCGAGAGATAACGAGCCACAGTCTGAATTAAATTCGCCTCGTGATTATTACCTGATGAATTTGAAGACCTTGAGAAAAACTTTATTTCTTAAAAAACTAATTGATGAAAGAAAAAACATAAACCCTTCTCCAGGTGGAAATTATATCGCATACTTCAAAGACGGGGCGTGGTGGGTTTATTCCTTAAAGGAAAACAAGCATACCAACATTACCCTGAACGTTCCGACGAAATTTACGGCCAAAGAGGAATTTTTCAAACGCGAATCCCTTTGTGGAAATCCGGGATGGACTAAAGATGATAAAGAAATTCTGCTTTATGACCAGTATGACATCTGGGCAATATCCTCTGAAGGAACCAGTTACAGAAGACTTACAAATGGTAAGGAATCTAAAATTAGATTCCGGATTGCGGAAGTTCCCAACAAATTTCATTACGCCTCAATTTATGAAGATAACCATTTGGAAAATTACGACCTGGACAAGGATCTGTTTTTGCGCGCTGAAGGGGAAGATCTGAAGACAGGATTTTTTGTCTTAAGCAATAAGTCAGAAGTAAAGGAAATTGTGTATCGGGATTCTTATATCGACGAGTTCTTTTACAGTTCCGGAAAACAAAAATTCATTTTCAGGGACCAGAAATTTGATCTTCCTCCAAGATTGGTTGCAGTCGACAAATCATCTAATTACAATCCATTTTTTCAAAGCAATCCGCAGCAGGATAATTACTTTTGGGGAAAGACGGAACTAATTCGTTATCAAAACTCAAAAGGACTGGATTTGCGCGGAGCCTTGCTATTTCCTGCCAACTATGATCCTGCAAAAAAATATCCGATGATTGTCGATATCTATGAGCTTAATTCAAAGGAGATGCATCATTATAAAAACCCTAGTCTTTTTAATGAGGATGGCTTCAATAGAACCAATTTCAGCCTGGAGGGCTATTTTATTTTATTACCCGATCTATTACAGGAATATCGGAATGTGGGTACCTCGATTGTTGATTGTGTGAATTCTGCTGTTGAAAAAGTATTGGAAAGAAATATAATCAAGCCTGATAAAATAGGACTTATCGGATTCTCTGCAGGAGGTTATGAAACTGCCTTCACAGTTACGCAAACCAATAGGTTTGCTACTGCAATTGCAGGAGGTGCTAATACCGATCTTCATAATTTGTACTTCAGCATTGGAAAAGGAACCGGCAAATCTGAAATGTGGCGTTTCCAAAGCAGCTGGTGGATGATTGAAAAAACTCCTTTCGAAGCCCCTGAACTTTTTGATAAAAGTTCTCCATTGTTCCATGTGCAGAACGTCAAAACACCGCTACTCTTGTGGACAGGAAAAAATGACCCTCAGGTTGATCCGCATCAGAGTATGGCGTATTATCTTGCACTGCGCAGTTTTGGAAAAAAAGTAATAATGCTTCAGTATCCGGCGCAATCACATACACTTTCTAAACCTATTAATCAACGCGATCTAACCAATCGGATGCACAACTGGTTTGATTATTTCTTAAAAGATATTCGGTGCGACTGGGTAGAAAATGGCATAAGATAGTTTGCCAATAGTTATGCAAAAAAAGCCCCTGTAATTCTTCTCAAGAACTACAGGGGCCCATTGTTTAATCTCAATTTGGTTTGTACAATTCAGTAGGACAATTATTTCCTACTTTGCCAAAGGCCTGTGGTCCGGTGTCTCCAAATTGGCGACAGATCGGACGGGTGTTGATGTTACTGCAATTCACTTCCACATTACAAGCTCCTTGTGCATTAAGCGTATAGCCATTTGGCAACGCTTTTGCGGCGCTCTGCATTGAAGTAGTTAAAAATGCACCGGAAACTCCCATTACAATTACTGCTAATGGAGCAAAGTTTCTTAAAATTAAATTTTTCATGATTTCTAATATTTATATTAAACTTTGATCTACTTTTTTCTACAGGTTTTCGATCTAAATCCTGATACTGGCCAGTATATCATCATTTCGAACCGCTGTCAAAGTGTCGAAATTCATTTTTTAAAATTGATCTCAATTCATGAACCACTAGCTGATTTCCTATCAGTGCATACAAATGAGTGGGTGTCACATAGAAGGATTCAAGTTTTTTGCCGTGGATTCCATAAACGGAAAAACTCATTCGATAGGTACGTTTTTCGATGTCATAAACATCAATAATTGAAGATTGCTCCCAAACTTTTTCCACCTCAAACTGCCCTTTTACCTGCGAATGAACAAAAAGAAGATTGTAACAGATCGCTGAGTGCTGGTTTACCATAAGTGCAGGTGCAGACATTGCTCTGTCTCCATTTTTCAACTGGGCAATCTTAATTTTTGCCGTAGTATTGGTATCGATCGTTTTACCCCTTTCGACTACTTTTCCATCTCTGTCGCCCAAAACAAATTCATTGCGATAATAATAGAGATAAACAGACTTCTTTAGTTTTTCCTCATAAAGCAACATGCCGTCGGTATCGAAAACGCCATCAATCTGCTTTGTCAAAAATCTTTTGCTATACGAAATTCTGGGGACCCTTTCAGAGGAATAAACACCAATTATTCGGGACGAATTCTCCCCGTTGCTTGAGCGAAATATAAAACTGGTCGAGTCAATGGGAACCGCCAAATTAAAATAAGGGCTGCCTTTAAGTTCTTTGTTTATTCTCCAATCGGAAGTCGTGCCTCTGAAAATGGCAGGAACTGTTCCGTCTATCAGAAAAAAATAGTCATCGCGAACCATAATACGTACAAATGAAAAGGGGATTTTCTTCGGGTTAAAAGTAATTTTTATTTCTTGCTCGTCTTCCAGATTACTGTTCATTGCTATCAAATGCAGTGGATTTGTATAGTTCCCAAGATAAATTCTTCCTTTTGAGAAGCCTGCAAAATAGTAGGAGTTAAATTGTAAATCCTTTTGATAACTCATCATTACAGGATGCTGCGGATAACGCCGTATGAATGGGTTTTCATTGTGCACAATATGTTCTGAATAGAGAAATAAAGCTAAAACAACAAGCGGGCTTAGAACCAATATAAGACCTGTTTTTATTAGAAGTTTTTTTGTTTTACTATTAAACCAGTTTCCTGCAATATCAGCCTTAAACAGCAAGGCTACCAAAGCCAGGAAAACAAAGAATAAATTAAAAACAAGATGAACCTTCCAGCTCATTTTCTCCAAAATACCACCGCATGAACAAGGAATAAATGAACTAAAATTAAGAATTAAAAAAATATAAGCAGAAAACATTACCATCAGGCCTAAGGCTAAAAAAAGACCAATATTTTTGAACCGTGGAATACACAATAATATTGAAATTAAAATTTCAACCGCCGGTACTGCGAAGGAAACCCACCATGCATACACACTTAAAAGCGGCGACTGGCCGAGCTGAATCTGAAAATTTTCAAAATCCAGTATCTTAGCCACTGCGGCATAAACAAAAAGAAGAGCATACAGCAGGCTGATGATTTCAATAATACTATTTCTTATTTGAGGTTTGAGATTCATAGCGGTCAGTTGGTTAGAATGGGAAACGTGAGATGATTCAAAAAAAACATAAACAAATGTAAATCAACACTTTCACGAAAATTCTATCCAAATCAGGCAAAAACTCTTCCAAAACAGATATAATGCATACAGCATTCTAAAATAAAAGCGCGCTGTAAATCGGCTAGATTTGCAGCGCGACCGGCATTAAAAATACAGGCAGTCTACAACTGCCTGTATTCACCTCTAAAAAATCAATTCTGCACGACATAAGAACTAAAGCCCTTAACAGCAAAATCAAGGCATAGGTCAAAAGCGGCCTGACTTCTTAACTGCGCCGTTCCTCCCATCAGTATGGAAGATAGTTTTGCCTCGTCATTCTTATACTTTCTCACATTCTGAAAATACCCTGTTACGGCATTGTAAGCGCCGAATACCGTTCCTCTAGTGGTGTCAGTCAGCTGTGTAGGATGGCTCATTGCATATTCAAAAGCATTATCTACCATATTATTAAAACAGGCAGATAATTCCTCGTTTCTTCCCTCCTTCAGTTTTTTCAATACTTCCCTGCCTGGCGCCATAGCATGCTGGATAAGCTTTTTAACTTCCTGGTCAGATATACGGGTCTTTGTCCAGTAGTTAAAAACCGCTTCAAGACTGCTGGACAATGTATGTGAAATACCCATTACTTTATGTGCCTGCTCAAGGCGGTCTTTAGCATTTGAAGTATGACGGATGCGCACGGTATTGGTTTTAGACTGCATCGCAGCATTAAGAGTATTGGCGCATACTATGCGGATCGGCGTAAAAGCTGCCGTAATACTGCCGCTTCCGTCATGGGAGGTAGTCAGGAAAAGATACTTCTCAATCAGATCTTCTTTTCCTACGCGGATATAATCAGGAAGCTTTGCAGTGATAAAAATTTTTTCACCATTGCCCAATGCGCCAGCGGTTTCATATAAGATTCCGTCACCGCCAACTATACTGTCAAAAAAAGAAAAAGCATCCCTGTTCTGTACAATATGGTAATCCTTGCCTACAACACCCAGCACCGTATCATTATCGGTACGCACTGTACTGCAGTAGTCTGGAATGTCAAGCTTTCCTGCAGTAATAAAGTCTTGTGTTACAATTGGAGAGGAAGGTGTAAAAAGCCTTCTTTTCTCCACTTCAAAATCCAATCCTGCATACGCTATTGCTGCCGCACTTGTCGGGTATTCTTCCACCATCTGCCCAAGATTGTGCCATGCTTTTTCCTTTACACTGAAAAAACTGTGCTTCTGGGTCTGTTCATTATAATAGATATTATGTCCCATGATTTCTGTTTTTAAAGTTAAACATCCAATTAGAAAGGCACATCTTCCCCAGCCTTGTCTTTCCCTTTCTTAGCAGCAGTTCTGCTGTTCCCCTCCTGCGGACTTACCATTTTTTCCTTATCATCACCTTTAGCACTACTTCTTTTTGCAAAAGCAATAATATTTATTGCATTAACATGAAAGTCAATGCTGCCTATCGGATTTCCTTCGCTATTGATATACACATGCATACCCAGTCTGCCGTTTAAAAGCACTACTGCTCCTTTCTTAACCCACTGCGCTGCTTTCATACTAAGCCAGTAGGAACAATTGATAAAAGTTGTTACCTCTTTATACTCTGAACTTCCCGCCGCCTTATAGCGGTCATTAATCGCTATGCTAAAACTCAAAACTTCTTTTTCTCCAGCGCTGCGCACTGCCGCATCTGCTGTAACTCTTCCCGTAATTTCCATAACCTTTAAATTTAAAAAATGAATAAATAATTCGTTAACTGCTGATCAATACCTAATGAATACTTTATGAAATACTTAAGCAATAGCTATTGATCCCTGTTTCCTTAACTTCCGCTCCGCCCTTTAAAAAAATTGTTTTCAAAAGAAAAAACGGAAAAAAAGAAAGCACAGATCAAGCGTCAGTTAAAGGATGCGGAGTGCTATAAGTCCCGAAGGGCGGACGAAAGGAAACTGGAGTCCGTTATGCGCATGCAGCAGACGGCTGGCGCTATTTTGGCTGCCCTTTTTAGCCGTTTCGAATGAAAACTGATCTATACTAAAAATTTACTTCAGTAAAATTTGTCAAGCCTGCGGCCTTCTGAATCTGCAAAACTTTACGAATATTAAAAAATAAAAAAGCCTGGATAATTTAAGTCAACGGCAAAGCTGACAACAAGATGTCCAGTTGTATCACAACCGATATCTTGCCACCTATTACCTCGGAACTCGGCGGCGGAGACATAATAAGAATATAGCACTAAAAAATCTTTATGATGAAAAACTCTTTAGAAATTAAACCATATTTAATTGAATAAAAAACAAATATTTGAATGCAATAAAAAGAGAGCGTTAATTTTTAAAAAATATCTTATATTGTAACATAAAGATTTTAGAAAAGAAGATTATTATAAAAAAAATCGAAGAAAAATAACAACAAAATTAAAATAATGGATATTTCTATTTCAGGGGTTAAAGGTTATGAATTTCAATATAAAGCAACCCTCTCAATAACATTACAATTGCTGAAAAAAAAACATGAAGTTAGTGTTTTTGTTGAGCCAACTAATGGAGAAGATTTTTTGATAATAATCAATGAAAATAAAATAGAAACCAGAATTGAAGTCCAAGTAAAAAGAGAAAGTACAAAACTAAATGATGTTAAATTAAATGAGTGGCTTTGCCATTTTGAATCCCATAGTTCTGACAACTGTTTACTCTCTAGATTAATTAATTCAGATAATTATGTACTTTTTATCACACGCTCAAGATGCTTAGATAGTACATCATTTTTAATACAAAAAAATGACGATATCGCCATCCATGAAAATTTCAATCCTGACAAAATTCATCATCAAAACTTTCATTCGGGATTAAAAAACTCATCCTTTTTTAGTTCAACTAAACTAGGAGATAAAAGAAATAAATTTTGTAATAAACTTTCAGAAAAAATAGAAAAGAAAATTGATTTTGAAAAGATTTTTAAAAAGATTTTTATTCTAGAGAACTTATCTGATGAAAGTTTAGACTCACAAATAATATCGCTATTAAACTCAAAATTTCAAATATCCCATTCAAGATTAAATGAGGTTTATTTGCTTCTATTAGATTCTATTAAAAAAGCAAGAGATCTAAGAAATGATTTGACAGCAGATGTTAGAGAAATACTAATTAAAAATAAAGTAAATACTCCTAAGCTTAATACAGATTATATTTGTAGAGGTATTGAAGACGATTTAATCAAAAACATTGATAAAGAAAAGATTCTATTATTAACAGGTATCTCTTTATGTGGAAAAACTGAAATTGCTAAACTAATTGCTTGTCATTATGTAGAAAAAGGATACAATTATAATATTGCTTCAGATTTTTTAATTGCAGAAGCTTTTTTCTTTTCAACTAATCCAAATGAAGATAAAATTTTAATATTAGAGGATCCCTTTGGGCATATCGAATTAAAAAATGAAGTAGCAAACCATAAATTAAAACTCGAACATTTACTTGATAATTTACATGATAATCATAAATTAATTGTAACATCAAGAAAAGAAATAGTTGAAGATTTATATAGGGACTTTAGTATAATAGTTTTTAAAAAATTTGATTGGCAAGATTTAACTCTTAAAAATCAGTTCGAAGCAATTGAATTTTGGGATAAAATTTCTGATTTGAAAAACTATTCTCAGGAAGTAATTAACAAAATTAATTCCGTTATTAAGTTAAATGACAACTTAAAAACTTTACAGATTGGTCAAATTCAGTATTTATCAAAATTTGACAAAAAAGAGATCTTAACAAAAGGTAAAGCTGAATTAGAAACAATTGCAAGACAAAACTCAAATGATATAGCTATCGAAATATTTCGAAAAGATAATGATTTAGCCATGTTCTTAAGCATATTATCTTTCTGTGGAAGTACGATAAGTAGTATTCCTATAATTGATTTAGAATACATATTTAGCAAGGACAAAACTAAGTACACTCTTGTAAAAAGTAGATTACATTCATTGAAAGATGAAAAATTATTTACTTTTAAATACATAAAAAGAGATCGATTAGGTAAATCTGAAAAAAAACTATTAACTGCTTTACAAGAGCGTGGTTTTATCGTAGAAAAGAGTAAAAGTATTTTATTTTCACATCCTAATTACTACGAATCAGGAAGGTATGTTTTTAAGAACTTTAAGAAAAGTAACCAAAATGTTTTTTTGCAATATCTATTAAAGGCTATAGCTTGTAATAACGAAGAAATTTCTTTTTTTTCAACTCAACAATTACCATTTCTATATGCAAATTCGATTGATACAGAAATCAAAGAAAAAATAGTAAAAATTGCATTTAAATCTCTACTATCAATTTTCCCCTCAGTCATTGATAACTGCTTAATATTTCTTTTGTCTATCATTGAGGATTTAAAGGAGAAACATAAAAGCAGTATTATTCATGCTACTGCACATAATAATGTTAGTGTTTATAATTTAGACTGGCATGATGATACGCCTTTCGAAACACATAACCCTAGAATCATGCTAGAAAGGAATACATATTCATTAACAATGCATGAAGTATTAGACATTGAACAAAGATTTCTAGAAAATAAAAGTGTCACGGTAAAAAAGGCTTGGTATCTTTTATTATATTATGAAAGAAATAACAAAATTATTATAAAAGAAATTTACGAAAAGTTGATGCTTTACAATGTTTCATTTATAAGAGCAAAAGCATGTTACATATTTTTTAAATCTTCTATAGAAAAAAATGTAGTAAAGGAACTTATAGCAAGTTCTTTTAAAGATGAACATCCATCTGTAGTTTTTAATTGTTTAAGAGGATCCTTTCAGGCATGGAAAAATTATTCACTTGAAAACAAATCCTTAATAAAACCACTACTTGTATCTTCATTAAAAAGAAAAGACATCTCTATTCGAGCTTCTAGTTTAATGACTACATTTGGAATTGAATATGCCACAGAGGGCATTAAACTGGATGAATTAAATAGCGAGGAAACAATTGAAATATGGGAACTTTGGTCATATTTATTTAAAATTTTTCAGAAAACAGTACCCCCAATTATTAATATTCACACCCCTAGATTTATTGCTACTTTACAAGATGCTATGAATTATTTAAGTAGTCAAAATTATATTGAGATTTTAGATTGCTGGTATGATAGCATTTTGTTAAAGATGGAAAAAAGGGGGGGATTAGATGGATTCGAATTCTCAATTGCTAAGCACTTATTAGACTCAACGAAAGAAGATCATTTACTAAGAAAAAAACTCTTTGATAAATTAATTTCATTTAATGATACTTCTTTTCTATTATCATCCTTAAGATACTTTATTGCTGATTGGAGTGTTTTAAGTGGCTATGAAAAAGAACAAGTAATTCAATTATTAAAAGGAAAACGAGAAGATAAAAGATGGATTAAAGCTGTAATACTAACTTCATATAATATTCCGGCAGAACTTATTGAAAATATACTTGGTGATAAAGAATACTTTAAGGGAAATGTTGGAGATATTGTCAAAAATTTTGATCCACAATTATTAGAAGATTGTCTAAGTGTTTATTGCGGTCATCCTTATCAATTGTCAGATTTATCGACTAGACATGAAAATTTCACTCTTTGGCAAAGTATCACAAATTATATATTAGAGAACAATCATCTTATTGGTTACAAAACTTGCTTAACCGAATTTTTATTTGATGGCGTCAATGGATTTCGAGAACCTGCCAAAAGCCTCAAATTATGGCAAAAAATATGTACTAACTCTAAAGAAAAGCTTATAGAAACTGAACAATTAATTTATGCCACAGCTTCTTGTTGTTGTAATATAGATTCTGCAAAAGAATTGTGGTCAATTTTGATAAAAAGTTATAAGAGTGAGAATAGAAAAGCTGAAATTATTAATACTATAAAAAAAAACATTATTATTCTTCAACATTCTGAAAGAGAGGGAATTTTTGAACTTATCGATAATAAAATATTATTTAAAATATTAAATGAAACATATCCAGACAATAAATTTATTATCACGATATCAAATCTAAAAGAAATTCCAGATGAAGCTGATCAAAATTTACTTTTAGAATTTATTCAAAACGCAAGTTCAGTTCCATTTAAATTCTATAATACATTAGGTTTTGCAAAAAGAATTTCAGAAAAATTAAAAATAAGTGATGAATTAAAAGAAAAACTTAAATCAATTCCAAATTCAATTTATGAAATGGGCAAACCAATAATGGAAGAGCTTAATGACAACTATAATTATGTATTGAAAGATTGGATCTATTATAAAAACAATTAATTTAAATGTATGTCAACTAATTTAACACCACATAATTTTAATGAAAAAGATGAAGATGGTTTTCCAATTAACAATACAGGTTCCCAAGTAAACTTGGTAGATGAACAAGGCAATATTTTTATACCATTGCAAAGTAATTTTTTTATTAAAATTCAAGAAAATGCAGGTATTAAATTTAATCCTAAAGATAAATTGGAAGTAAATTTAGCTATTGACACTTTAGTTAGTATTCTCACTCAAGGCTTTTGTGAAAAACTTGAGAGTTACTATACTGTAGATTTTTCAGATAAGTATAAAATAGAAAACAGAATAAGAACTGCTGCTCCAGCAAAATTTTTAACCATACAAATGTATTTTGACTGGATAAACAAATGGTTAAATTATTTTGGTAATGTTTTTAATTTTGAATTTAAATTATTTTTTTATTCAAAATATAAAGAAAAAATCAAAAATGATGTTTTGTTATTAGAGACAGGTTTAAAAAAAATTAATGCTCCTCAAAGTCATATTATATTTGCTAGAAGGTGGATTGAAGAAACAGATAAAAATATAAAATTAGAAACAAAAACAAAAGCTAGAAGGGTTGAAGATGAAAAAAAAATCATTCTTCAAAAAAACAAAGATCATTCTTTTTCGGTAAATCAAAAAAATGAAGATATTCAACATATAAGTTCTATTTTGAAACCTCTAAGTGGGAAGTGGAGTAAAAAATTAATTCTAAAAGAAAATGATTATTCTAGATTAATACAATATACTTTGTATATAAATGATAATAACAATTTACCACCTGACGTTATAGGATTTCCAAACACAGGCACAACAATTGAGTTTATTCGTAAAACCATACATTGCGTTTACCTACATACAAATAGAAGAAACAAATCTGCCTTTGTTAAATTATTACATCTTTTTCAACAACTAGATAACACGACAGAAAACACCACCAGTCGAAAGTTTTCAGCGTATGCAGGAGATTACAATTTTGATCTAAAAAATCTTATTACTTTTTAAAGGTTATTTTGGTGACAACTCATCACCAATGAATAACCTTCTTTTTTTGCTTCATATAAATTTAAAAAAATACCTATGAAAGCAACAAGTCTTAAAGAAGTTCTAATTTCTAAAGTAAAAAAAAAGATAGAGGAAATTTCAAGATGTAAATTCATTACTCAATTATTAAAAATTATTTTACTAATTGAACAGATTAAGAAAAAATATAAATTGATTGAAAGGATAAAAATAATTTTAATTATTTATAGATGCATTCAAAATATAATATCTATTTATAATTTCATTACTCACTAAATAGTCAAAAAAAAGTATTTTAAAAATTTAAACAAAGTATATTAGAACTTATAATTAAATAATTACAAATAAAGTATCGTATTATTTGATAGAAGTTTTCTTAAAATCAGGTATTTTTACTTAGTAAGGATTCCTTTTTATAAGCGATGTTTGTTTTTAAAATTCATTTTACGGAAAACCTTTATGTTTCTATTTAATATAGTTTTACTTTTCCATAGATATATATTGTAATCAATAGTCATCTAAAAAAATTATAAGCTATTCTGATTAGCAAAACAATGATCTTCGTATTCTTATTCATACCTTTTTTCATTTTTCAAAAATGATTAGTAAATTAAGTGGTAGCAAAGAATAAAGAGGTAATAATACAAGAAATGTTATGAGAGATTCTGCCAAAGGGCCAAGTTCGGGATATATTTATCAATTTGAAATTGGATTACTAGAATTAACAAAATTAGATAAAGATCAGGCAATTTCCATCGAGCACGTGGATGATGTTGCAATCTTAGATAATAATGGCACCTATATATTTACTATCCAAGCTAAACATTCTATTACCTCCTCCAATAGCAATTTTGGTAATACGTCCGAAGATTTATGGAAAACTTTAAACATATGGATTTCTAAACTACAGTCAGGAATTTTAATAAAAGGAAACAAGTTTACAGCAATAACAAATAAAAAAATTCCAAGCAATGCAATTATCAGAAATTTTAAAAATAAAACATTTCCTGAAATAATTTCTGCAGTTGAAACAATTAAAAAAGATCAAGAAGATAAATTAAGTGAGAAAATAAAAAGTGGTAAAAAAGGTAATAGTCATACAAAGACAATTCTTAGAATTAATAAAGTACTTTCACAAAAAAACCACTTTCAAACCGTAATTGAAAATTTTGAATTTAATGAAATGATGGTAGTTAAAGAATTATTTTTAAATAAAATTTTTGCTGGAACTGCCGATCAAAATGTGAAAGATGATATTTATCATTCATTTTTAGGTTGGATCCAAGATAAAAGTAAGCAGTTTTGGTTAGATAAAAAGGAAGCAGTTTTTAAAAAAGAAGATTTTGATGCAAAGTACAATTCCATTAGAGATAATCACTCACTTATTAATGCAATTTTTAGAGGTAAAAATATTATTCAGTCTGCAACCCCTATTGACCTAAGCTCTATAAACAGAAATGATATTTATATCCAACAAATTGAAGATATCGATAGATTTGAAAAGGAGGAAATAATTAAAAAAGCCATTTTAGATTTTATTTACAAAGATATTGAAATGGTATATCAAATAAAAAATAGTCCAACTTTAACAAAAAACGATTTTGAAAAATTTGAAACCAAATGTCAAGAATATTGGAGTGATATAAAGCGTAAGCATATCAAAAAAAAACTTGAAAATTACAATTCTGATGAATTAAATAATTTAGCAATTTGCATTTATGATGAAATTATGCTGAATCTAAAGTTAGACTTTCAAGATACATGGGGATTTAATGACTCTAATAAATACATCCAAAATGGAACATTTTTAAGTTTGACAAATGTCTTGAAAATTGGTTGGCATCCTGATTGGGAAAAAATATATAAAATCGAATAATTATGGAAAAAAAATTAAATCTTTTTGATGTGATGCAAAATTCTGCTATTGGAGTAATTGCCATTCATAGCTTCATATTAGGCTATAACAATGTAGCTAAACATAAAAGCGACAAAAGTGATTTCCCTTCTCTAAGCTATCTTTTTTTCATACTTCCTATAATTTATGATGACAAAGCTTTAATGTCTATTAAACAAGAGCTGTATACAACCACAGCGAATAATAAAGAAATAACACTAGGATTACATGAGAAAGCGCAAAAAATGTCAGGCCAAACTTTTGAAAGTTTGAACTTAGGGCTATCAAAAAAAATATTTTCTTTAGATAAAACCAACTACAGAATCGAAATAACTTCTAACTTCAATAAGGATATACTGAGTTTAATAAAAATTAATGATCAGGTACTTAGAAACATACAAATTCATTCTAAACGATTAGGAAATATCTTTGCTAAAAAAGATGAAAAAATGATTCAATTAGATTTAGACATAAGATTTTAAGACGCTTCAAATGAAATTAACTATAGAAACTATCGTTCTTTACCCAGTAAATAAACTTCTGAAACCAAGGTTTATAAAATTTGACGCAGATAAAATAAATGTTATTACTGGATATAGTAAAAGAGGTAAATCTTCAATAATTGAAATTATTGATTATTGTCTAGGAAATACTGAATCTAACATTCCAATTGGAAAAATAAGAGATTATGTTGAAATTTTTGCTTTAAAAATAAACATTAATGGGCATGATGCGTTTATAGCTAGAGATAGTCCAAGAGATTCACAAAATAGTTCCCAAAACATGTATTATGTCGAAATTGAGAAGAAAGGTGAATATGCTCAGTTCAATACTAATGACTGGATTTTAACAAAAGAGAATTTTAAAGAGAATAGGGAAAGCATTAAAAATATTTTAAATTCTAAAAGTGGATTTCAGAATATAAAAGAGATTAATAAGTATAATGAAAATTCAATTACTGTCGGATTTAGAGATACAACTGCATTCCAATTCCAATCACAAAGCATTATAGCAAATGGAAATACAATTTTTTATAATACAGATTCATTTACTCATATCGACAGATTAAAAACGCTTTTTCCACTTGTTTTGGGCTATAAATCATATGAAATTTTAATTCTTGATGAAGAGGTAAAAGTTTTAGAAAATGATGAAAAAAAACTTTTAAACAAGATTGAAGATTTAAAAATAAGATACGAAAACTGGAAATTTGAATTATATGAATACTATAGTGAGGCAATTAAATTAAGCTTAACAAATGAAGATATTGATATTGAAAATTCAAAAGTAGATTTAATAAAGGCAGAATTAATTTCTGTTGTTAATAATGTAAGGAAAAATGTATTATTAAAAGAAGGTACAACTGTTAGATTTTCTGAAAAACTTTCAGAATTAGAAAATCAAAGATCAGCATTAATGAGAGTACTTACTAGCAGAAAGGCAGAGTTAAGTAAAATATTAAAATTTGAAAGTGTAAAGAAAGAATATCTAGAGACAGTTCATACAGAAATTAAGAACCGCCTTACTCCTATAGATTGGTTTTTAGAACAACAAGGGTCCGATATATGCCCTTTTTGTGAATCGAAATCTAATTTAGCTTTTGAACAACTACAAAAATTAAAGCAATACAATGAAGAAAACAATAAACTAATTGGGATAAATGGCTCAAACACATTGTCTTTTGAAAAAGAAAAGATTGATTTGAGGAATTTAATTAAAGAACAAGAAAATATAATATTTGAATTTGATAAAAATATCGAGATATTAACTACTGATACAAAAGAAAATCAGAATTCATATCAAAAAATTTATGAGTTTGTAGGCAAGGTTACAAACTTCTTAAAGAATTTAAGTTCACCCGATGATAAATATAATACAGAGTTATCCCTCATTCAAAGTAGTTTAAAAGAAAAGAGAAGAAGCTTATTTAATTTAAAAAAGAAGTTTGATAAAGAATACTCCTTATCAAAACTAACAAAATCAATAAAGACATATGTTGATTTACTGCCAATTGAGAACAAAGAATATACTAATGTACTTCTTGATCCAGAAAAATATCTAGGCATCAAAATTGAAGATAATAGAGATAATACTTCATCGTTTTTAAACAAGATCGGAAGCGGTTCAAATTATATGTGTTATCATTTAGCAACAATGCTTGGTTTGCATGAGTTCTTTTATAAATTAAAGTTACAGAATAGAGTTAATTATGTTCCATCCTTTTTAATTTTAGATCAACCTAGTCAGGTGTATTATCCAGAAAAAATTGAGGAAAAGGTTGGAAAGAATTTAGAGCTTAATATTGAAGAATCTGAAGATGTAAAGAATACAAGACAAATATTCCAAGTCTGCTCAGAATTTATGAATAGAACTAATAAAGAAATACAAATTATAATTTTAGAACATGCGCCAAAAGATACATGGAAAAAAATTGAAAACATTAATCTTGTAGAAGAGTGGCGTGGAAAAGATGATGATGGAATTTATAGTGAAGATTATAATGCATTAATCCCTAAAGAATGGCTTTTGTATTAAAATAAAAATTCTTTATTAAGACAAAAGTTTCTCCAAAATATAGATTCATTTAAGTAAGAAAAGTATCTGTCCAAATAAAAGTAAGTTTATAATTTATAAAGAATTGTTTATACATTAGCAGAATAATCTCTCTTTCTGCCAATACAACAAAAAAATATTAGTTATGAAAAATATTACAAAATCTGATATCAAAAAAAATAAATTGCAGAAAAATGGTGGTAAATAACTAAGTAAAATCGAACATGCAACTATCTGAATTATTAAAGATATTGAAACAATATGTTAACAGTATTCTCGATAGAGAAGGTTGGAGCATTGCGTTTGAACTAAAAGAAGAAAAAGAGAATAAAATAGTACTGAAGGTAAAAGACCGTTTCAATGAACTTGCAAAAGAGAAGCTTAATCTACAATCGACGACATTTGATATTCCCTCTTTTATAGAAATTTTTACGCAACAGACAAAAATTTCTGAACAAATTGATAAAGAACCACTGCTCTTAAATATGGACTCTTATTCAGTTTATACCTATAAGCAAAAATTATTGAAAGATTTGAACGATATTTTTGTTCAAAATAAACAATTAAAAGAGATTTATCAAGTTGCTCAAGACAATAACTACTCCTATATTGATTCCTTTAGCGTTAAAAACTTCTTTTCAATTGAAAATATTGAAATGAAGGAAATCAAAGGAGCGAAGGAAGTCTATCTTCTGGGTGAAAATGGAGATGGAAAATCATTGGTCCTACTGGCAATTCATCTTGCATTTAACGGAAGAGAAATTGACAAGAATACCAACTTTGAATTTACTGGAAAAATTAAAGAAATTATAAAGGAAAACGGTTCATCAAGATTAACAGCAAGAGATACAGATGGGACCAAATATGGTGGTGAAAAGGTTGTTCATTTAAAAAACTTCTTTGCGTTTGGGGTACATCGTGGCAGATATAGTAGTGACAAATATGAACAATATGGTTTCATGTCTTTGTATGATGCCGATCTTCAATTATACAGCCCTGAGAGATTACTAAACCAAACGTTTTTACTGGAATTGGAAAAGCAATTGGATTCAAAAAACATTATTAATAACGCAAATGACTTACCAAATTGGATTCCGCTTAAAACAATTCAAAATTTATTTCAGGAGCTTTTGGAAAGTAACGTAATAATTGATGTTTCCGCAAAAGGTGTTAAATTCAAGGAAAAAGGTTTCGAACTTTCATTTAGCCAACTTTCAGAAGGCTATAAAAATATTATGGTTTGGGTTTCTGATTTGGTTTATCGTTTTCAGGAATCCCAACCTAAAATAAATAAACTTGAAGATTTTAAAGGAGTTGTCTTATTAGATGAAATAGAATTGCATCTTCATCCAATCTGGCAAAGAAGAATAATTGGCCAATTGAGAGCGTTTTTCCCTAATATTCAATTTATATTTACTACACACAGTCCTACTATAATTCAAGGCGCAGCCGAAGAAGCTGTTATTTATCGAATTTATAGAAATCCTAAAACTGGAAAAACAAATGCAAGTGAAGCGTATTTCAAAAAAGATCTTGACCATTTAATGTTAAACACACTAGCAACATCACCTTTGTTTGGATTAGATGATGCAAGAATTTCAGATAAATCGGAAAATATTGACACTAGTGATAGTTTCATTCAAAGTAAAATAAGACAACGGGTTGATGAAGAATTAAAAAGACAAAAACTTGAAGGAAAAGAATTTTTAACTGACACTGAAATTGATATACTGATTGACAAAATAATTCGAGAAGAAACAAGGAATTAGAATGATTAGAATTATAAAAAATACCGCAATTACAAATACACCTATTTCATTGCGTCCACCATTTAATGTAAATTTTAATCCTGAAAAAATTTCGCGAGTTGCTAGGTATACCAGTATGCGAAGAAATGAATTGATTAGAAAGGGTTCCTATACTGATACAGGTATCTATAACTCCCGATATAAAATGAAGGATATTAAAATTTTAATTAGAGGATTGTATAAAAACAAATGTGCTTACTGTGAACAAAAAGTTGAACAATCTCATGTTGAACATTATAGACCCAAACAAACTTATTATTGGCTTGCTTTTTCATGGGATAATTTACTTTGCGCATGTGATGACTGCAATCAGCATAAAAGTACACATTTTAGGATAAATGGTCCGCTGGCGACGTTAACGGTTGACCTAAATTCAATAAAAAACATCAACACATTATCAGCTTCGTATGATTTATCTGAAATGCCAGATATGGTTAATCCTGAAGTTACTGACCCAACAGGCCATTTAGTTTTTTCTAGAGATGGAAAAATTTCATCGGCAAATGCCAGATTTGATTATACAATAGATAAATGCCAAATTGATAGAACATATTTACGGGATAATAGAAAAAAAGTCTTTGATGATTTTATTGAAGATTTAAAGGAGGAAATTTCTCTAACAGCAGATAAGGCGCAGCAAATAGATGCTATAAACACTTTAGTTAGAAAATTTATACGGGAATCTAAAAAACCTAATAATGAATATTTGGCATTTAGAAATTATGTAATCAATAATTGGCTGAAAGTTGAAATAAAGAAGCTGAACAATTAGAAATAAAATTAAAAAAAATAACTTGCTAGTTGACAAGAAAGATTTGCGGGAAATGTTTTAAATATGACAACCAATCAAAAATTAAATCGAAGATAATCAAGATCATAATAAATATGGAAGATAAAATTTAAAAGATAATATATTGTTGGTGAATGATGTACTTACAACTGGAGCACATTTTATCGATATCAAGAAATTATTAAAGAAATATATGAAAGGTTGCTAAAACCAAATAATGCTTTAATTTAGTTCCGAACATAGTTAAATACAAGTCCACTGCTATTAACCAAAACCGTAACGGAAATTAACCATTTCATACCATGAACCTAAAAATCAAATTCAGTCTAACCATACTTCTGTCTGTAGTCCTGTCAGGCTGCAACAATTCAAATAAAGAAAAAGAACTGGAACTTAAGGAGAAAGAACTGCTACTGAAAGAGAAAGAACTTTCTCTTAAAGAAATGCAGGCAGACAGGCCTAAAATAACAACAAATGATGCCGTTAGGCTTGCAGAGAAGCAATTCAGAAAATATCTGCCTAAAATCTTAACCTCCCACGATGCGGCACTCGATCTTCAGCAGTCCTACACAGGGGACTTTACCGGTGACGGCATTGAAGATGTTGCCGTATATTTCTGCCTTGTTCCTAAGGACGGTGGAAACGCTATTATAGGACAGGGTTTAACTCTGTACCAAAACAGCGGCTATGATGTTAAGGTTATAGCAGGATATGAGCCTGAAACTTTGTTTCAATTTGATAAAATCACCAACGGTCATATTCATGTTGAATTATTAGAATATGCAGAAAATGATGGCCATTGCTGTCCGTCAATACGAACACCTCATATGCTGACTATTTCGGGAAGCAATGTTTACTGATTAAATCTTAAAGCGAACCTTTATTGGATTTGTTTACATGAAAAATGCAGAGCATTATGGTCAGGTGAGATTTTAACTGCCCTTTTAAAATTACAAGCTGTCTTGCCGCAAACGAAAATAAAAATAAAAACAATCTATAAAAAAATCAGTCTAAAGAAATTAATTGGCAAAATATTTTACCATCAAATTTTGAAATATAAGCCCGGCATGCAATAATTAGGGTCCGGTGTGAATTATTATCATAATCACGGTTTATATTCAAACTCAGGTACCCACTTTTTCTGGCCATCTGCATTTAATATTCTTCCGACTACAATCTTCGTATAAGGTGTGGACAATGCCTTGCACGCATATTTTATATTCTTTTCATTTCTTTCAATAGGTATTAGCGCTGAAAGTTCTAATCCGATTTTTGTAAGTGTTAATATAGCCACACTATTTGATCTATTATGTGCACCTGTTGTTACATGTATTGTTGTTTCTCCAAGTTCATATAATGATAGGCCTGGCAGTTCCAAAACGGGAAAATGCAATCCTATATTAGGTCCGCTTGCAAGCAACCCTAATTCATACATGAGCAAAATTTCGGTGTACGGAATATTAAAATACTCTTCAAAAGTATTCTGGTCAAGGTAAGGAATAAAGTGTCCCCTGCTATGCTGTACATTTAACTGGACAAATTTTGTGAAAATTTCAGCTTCGTATTTAGTTATATTCTTTAAAAGCTCCAAAGTTCTTAATGAGAACGAACCTGGCTGTTTTACTTCTCCTGATAATATCTTTCCCCACAGCTTCTGCATTTCTTCGTTTGAAATATCTTCTGCAAGATTAAAAAACCTTGTTATCCAGTCAGAATCAACCTTTTCAGAATTAACTTCTGAATCTTGCTTTATTTGTTCCACAGCAAGTTCAATAATATTTTCTATAATACTTTGTTTTCTTTTTTCGCGATATATGATTTTTTGTTCCATTGCATCCAGCATTTCAAATTCAATCAACCTGCTCTCTGCATTGGCAATGGTTTTTGCTTTTTCAAGAACCTGTATTTTATAGGCTTCTGCATCAGCTTCTTTTCTAATTGCTCGAGGTTTGTATAAAGTTCCTACTCCTTGACTAATAACTTCAATTAATTTTTCAATTGGTTTCCCTTCAAATAATGTAATTCCTCCCATTTCTTTAAAATTATTTTATTAAGCAAACATTTACGCCTTAATCTTTTTAAAATGCAATATAAATCGGTAATTGGTTACATGATATCAGCACTAACTTAATTTTGCATGTAAAGAAAAGTCAAAACTTGTTTTTTTTCTTCATTCAAATTAAAAGCCTTATGAATTAATCATGTACTAAGAATGTACATATCTCTATCTGAAAGCCTTTCAAATGTAATATTTTTCATTTAAAAAAAAGCAACTCTATTTGTGTTTCTTTCGGTTGAAATAAGAAATGATTGCTTTAAAAGCTTTACTAATTGATAAAGCTCCAAATAACATTGTTAAACACTTTGTTGCTTTTCGTCCTCTTTTAGGAAATGACATAAACATCGAAGTTAATAGGACTAAAAAAACTAAAAATACTGTAAAATTATTCATAATGCTGATTTTATATAATCGCTTACAAATTGAAAAAATGATTTTCTGATTGAAGGTTACAAGATGTAATTTCTTCCCTGCGAAGGTAATTTTGAAGTTTAAAATAAAATTTAGGACAGTAAGTTTTACAATATTAAAGACTAAAAAACACCAAATTATTCATTTACAAATTGAAGAATGATTCTGGTAAGTAGCTGTTAACTTTGGTAACATTCTGCTTTGCCAAATTAAATCAGAGTCGGCATCTTATTATTGAGCATAAAAAAACCTATCAAATTAATGATAGGTTTATAATGCAACCGTTTTTAAACAGATTTGTTCAGACAATCAAGAATTTACTTTTTATTTGAACTTTTTGACGGTTTTAATGATGATGTATTCCCAGGAGTGCTTTTGTTATCGCGCTGACGCTGGTCAGGTTTACCTGTCGAATCTGCAATTCTTTTTGGTCCGGTTTTAAGTCCCATAGCTTTAATTTTTAATTAGTTAGACATCTCAAATATAGCTATTTTTCTGAATAGGAAAATACTTATTTATCAACTCTTTTTGTTGAAAACTATTCATTTTTATAAGCTTCTAAACAAGTGTCAAACCATTTATAACCTGCCAGTGTTAAACCTTTTCTATATGGTGAATGAATTCTTTTCATTAAGCTAATTTCACCATTATTCTGGTAGTCTGATAATTTAGATAAAAAAACAAAATAATCCACCCATTCAAATAAATACCACACTCCAACCAACCTCCCACTCACCGGCCAAAATCAAAATAAAACAATCTGAAAAAAAAATAAAAACTAACTAACTAACTAACTAACTAACTAACTAACTAACTAACTAACTAACTAACTAACTAACTAACTAACTAACTAACTAACTAACTAACTAACTAACTAACTAACTAACTAACTAACTAAC